>OFGA01000067.1_pt1 | contig 89054 bp, 69 predicted proteins | sample 1521471 | NCBI WGS metagenome assembly OFGA01 (sample SAMEA3504086, study PRJEB24116) | mouse gut metagenome | biome: mouse gut; feature: mouse-associated habitat; material: faeces | place: Denmark | collected 2011 | reverse complement strand
TCTCGGCATAACGGCCTTTTTCCTACGTTGATTTTTTCTTCGTGAAACAACCCTGTTGTACTGCAACTCCTCTGCATGCCCCAGGGTATTTCTAAAATAAGCATTCTGCCAAATACGAACATACTTTACAAATGTACTTAACAAATGTACCTTACAAATATACCTTACAAATATACCTAACAATTTGAATGTACTTTGAACCAGATTATGCAAATAAATCCTTCAGGAAAAAATCAAATCTTCTTCAATCATGATCAACGCCATAAAAAGCTGGAAATAACCCCCAGTCCATGTTACAATCTCTAATATCCACAAGCCATCTCTCCCGGAAGACATTTCTCAAAGGCATTTTACAGCATGTGATAAACTGCTTTCTTTCAAACATGCTTCGGGACCAGCACCAAAACCACAGCCAGCAAACAAGGAGGTAGAAAGAATGTTCTCTTTTCGATCAATGACAAAAGATGATGAAGTTACTGTTCTTGAGATGATGAAAGTATTTTATGATTCACCGGCCGTATTACACAAAACACCCATAGTAGTTCTAAAGAGAGATATAGAAGATTGTGTTGGTGACATGCCCTTTATCGAAGGATATATTGCCGTTGCAGGTGATGAGACCGCCGGATATGCCATGGTGGCGAAAAGCTACTCCACAGAATATGGCGGACTCTGCATCTGGATTGAAGATCTGTATTTTAAAGAACCTTTCCGACACCAGGGACTGGGCTCACTGTTTTTCAATTACCTGGAGGCCCAGTACAAGGGCAGGGCAGTCCGTTACCGCCTGGAAGTCACCCAGGAGAACAGATCTGCCGTAGATGCGTATCTGAAAAACGGATTTCAACCCCTGCCCTATCTGGAAATGACCAAGGAAATCTAAGCACCTTCACCGTTTCCTGTTCCGCTGCCCTGGGCTCCTTCACCGTTGCCTGTTCCACCACCCAGGGCTCCTTTCCCGCTTCCCCCTTCTACCAAATCTGAAAGCGGCTTAAAGCTATACCCCATCTCCTCCCATTTCGTCAACAGCTCATCCATAATCTCCCCATTGGTCTTGGATGTGCTGTGCAGCAGCACCACTGCGCCGGGATGAATGCGTCCCATAAGCTTCTCAAACGCCTCCTCATGGGTGGGCTGGTCCTCCTGGCTCCAGTCCACATAGGCCAGACTCCAGAAAAAAGTAGAATACCCCAGCTCCTTAGCCATCTTAAGATTCTCCGTGCTGTACTTGCCCTGGGGCGGCCTGTAGTACATGGCCAGCTCCTCCCCTGTCACCTCTTTAAAAAGTGCCGCCACATCCTCCATTTCCTTCTGAAAGGATTTCTTATCCGAGATCTTGGACATGTCAGGATGATGATATGTATGATTTCCCACCGTGTGCCCGTCGGCCACCATCCGCCTGACGATATCCGGCGCAGACTCCAGAAAATGCCCCACCACAAAAAAAGTTGCGGGAGCATTATGTTTTTTCAGTGCGTCCAGAATAGGCTCCGTGTTGCCATTTTCATACCCGCAGTCAAATGTCAGATATATGACCTTCTCTTCGCCCTCCCCGCAGAAATACGCATTGTATCCCTTCAGTTCCTGTGCCGAGGCATTTCCTGTGGGTTTCTGCCCCTGGCCGCCGAATCCCAGCCCCCAGTTTTCGTTTTCCAGCACCTTTCCTCCGGAGGCCTGCCGCGGCTCCCCCAGACTCCCGGCCGCAGCCCGCCCCAGAAAAAACATGGCGCATAGAAACGCCAATGTGGGAAGCGCCCTCCTCCAGTTGATCCAGGTGCTGTCCACAGCCCTGCGGAAAGCATCCTTTACATAGATTGTTTTCATTATCCCGCCCGTCTCCTTACTACTTTTCCCATATCCCTACAATATATGTGGAGACAGCTTTGCCACATTACTTTCCCTGCCCTTTTTACCCACTCCAAAAACTCCTGCCCCTCCGGGAACGTCAAAAGCCGCGCCCTCCCATCTAAATAAGGAAAGCACGGCCTTCTCCAGGACACCTATTTGTTAAACAAACCTTTCAGAGAGTCCACTGCGTCTGAAACCGTATCCGCTGTCAGCTTCGCCTTTACTCCCTGAATCACCTTCTCCACAATTTCATCCGGCAGATCCACGCCAAGCACGCTCTCCAGGGCCTTTACCGGTTCTCTCTGAAACTGTTCCCTCAGGCCCTTGTCCTTGGTTATTTTCTCCACCATTTTTGTGATCTGTTCCTTTACGTCCATCTTCATGCCTCCCATTCTTTTTTGCAGGACATACCCGACAGAATTCCCGCCGGAATACGCCATTTTTCCTGCTTATTATAACCTCCGAGGCACCCCATTGTAAAGAACAGGATTTATTTTTTTCAGAACAATCGGCCATGCCGTCAAATTATTGCAGGAGGCCAAACAGCGATGCCATCTCCCGCTTATCAGACCTGGGATGAAATCCCCCTCCCGGTATTGGGACGCACGGCACAGTAAGTGGCATCCGCCACAAACACCGCCAGAAGCACCAGGCAAAGACACAAACGCCATCTCTTCGCCATCCTCAAATACACCCTCTCATAGATTGGCAGGAGCAGACAGACCAGGGCCACTCCTCCCAGTCCGAACATCACTGCCCCCAGCAGACAGACCCGCCCGTTCAGATTCATAAAATGATCGCTGTAATCCCACCACCTGGTACCCCACTTTACCTCCAGAAAATAGCCGGTCAGATACTCCAATATGGTACATATAGCCGCCGAGAGAAAAAACACTGCCACCGGATGCCTGCGGAGGGACCGGAAAAAGAAGCACAGAAGGATTCCCCCCACACCGTACACAGGAAGATATGGCCCCCTGTAAACCCCCCTGTTGATAAAAGCGTGCGATGTGGCAAAAAGCAGCGCCACCTCCCAGATCCAGCCGATAAACGCCACGGCAAAAAACAGCAGCACATAATAATCAAACTCATGAGATAACTTTTTTTCATTCATACTCCTATTATGCCCTGACCAGTGCCATCATATCCCCATACCGCCCCTGCAGGCAAAAAAGAGCCGTGGCCCAAGCTCTCTTCATGCCACAGCTCTTTTCCTGCCAGCGGCCTCTGCCGCCATCTATAAAATAAAACTCCTGTTTCTCAGTCCAGATTGATATATCCCGCAGATGCCTGGCCTGCACTTCCTGCCGTCCCCACATTTTCTGCCCGGAGAATGAACTTCGCCACAAGCCCTTTGAGCTTCTCTGCCTGGTCGGAAAGTTCCTGGCTTGCCGCCGCGCTCTGCTCGGAGGTAGCGGAATTGGTCTGCACCACACTGGAGATCTGATCCACACCCAAAGTCACCTGTTCGATAGCACTGGACTGCTCCTCCGCTGCATCAGCGATCATATCCACCTTTGCGGAGACAGTGCGCACCTGATCTACCACCTGCAGCAGGGACTGGGCTGTGGAATCTGCAATCTGAGTTCCCCTTGCCACCGCCTTGATGGAGCTCTCAATGAGCTCGGCCGTATTCTTGGAAGCCTCGGAACTCTTCCCCGCCAGGCTCCGCACCTCATCCGCAACCACCGCAAAGCCCTTGCCTGCCACACCTGCCCTGGAGGCCTCCACGGCCGCGTTCAGAGCCAGAATGTTTGTCTGGAAAGCGATATCTTCTATGGTCTTGATAATCTTGCCAATCTCGTTGGAAGTACGGGTGATCTCCTCCATGGCCGTCATCATATCCTGCATCTGTCCATTGCACTCTTCCACCTTGCCCCCGGCTGTATTGGACTGATCCCTGGCCTCAAGGGCATTATCCGCAGTATTTTTCACCTGATGAGAGATATTTGTAATGGTGGCGGCAAGCTCCTGGACAGAAGCCGCCTGCTGGGTAGCGCCCTGGGCCAGAGCCTGGGCTCCGTTGGACACCTGCCCGGATCCTGAAGCCACCATATCCGCGCTGTGGTTAATCTGGCTCAATGTGGTGCTCAGATCCAGGTTCAGCTTACGGATGGACATCAACAGTCCACGGAAATTTCCAAGGTAATACTCTTCCTTCTGGGTGTGTACATTAAAATTGCCGTCGGCCATCTCTTTCAAAAGCCTGGACGCATCGGAGATCACACCGTCCAGCATCACCGTCATGTTCTTGAAAGTCTTGGCCAGGCTGCCTAATTCATCCCTGGACTCATAGGTGACAGCAATATTGAAATCTCCCTGGACAATTTTCTTTGCAGCCACTTCCAGCTCCTTTGCCGGTTTGGTAATGGAATTTGTCAGGTAAATACACAAAAGAATTGTACACAGGAACGCCACTCCTGCCATGGACAGCTGCAGTACAATCAGAGAGCTCTGCAGTTTCACTGTGTTTTGATAGTCATTTTCGGCATCTGCCTCGGCTGCATTGCTGATCTGCTCCAGGGTCTTCACAGCCTCTTCCACCAAGGGCTGGTATTCATTCAACAGCATCTCCTGAGCCTTTGCCACATCCACAGCTGCCATCTCAAGCACTTGATTCTTCACCGCCAGCGCCCGCTCTGCCTCGTCCCCAAAGGTCAGGAGCTGCTCCCTGTTCCCTTCCAGATTCTCAGCAAGCCAGGTTGCATTCTCGTTCAACAGAGCTATCTCCTCCTGAATGTCTGCCAGATACTCTTCTGCCTCTGCAGAATTATGCTCAATGGTAATGTATCCCAGATTCTTACCAATAACCTGCAGTCCACGCCTCATGCTCATAATTTTATTTGTAATCCTATACCCAACATGATAGAATTCCGAGTAACGCTCCTCGTTCTGCTGCAGACCTGAAATGGCTCCTATCACCGTAATAAGAAACAGGAAAATCACAATCATAAATGTAATCAACAACTTCGCTCTGATTTTCAAATTTTTCATCTCTCGCAAACCTCCTCATGTGCTCTGGGGTGCAGTCATCCAAGCCATTTTGATGCCCATGTACCGCCCATCCAATGTAAATATATTTTTTCACTGGGCATATTATATCATTTTCTGTGCAATCTGTCCATAAAAAATGAGATATATTGTATACAATCCTGCATTTCATACGAATTTTTATATGTTAGAAGCAATAATATTGCTATCTAAATGAATTTTTCCATAAATTTGATCTACTCGAGAAATAAAAAACCAGACATTTTCATGCCTGGTTTTTACAATGCTCATCCACACTATGACAATTGGATTTAAGTTTCACTTAATCCAAGTCAATATATCCTTTTGTAGGTTTTGCCGTGCTGGCCGCCTGAGCCCCTGCATATTCTGCCCGAAGGATAAACTTCGCCACAAGACTCTTGAGCTTCTCCGCCTGATCGGACAGTTCCTGGCTTGCCGCCGCGCTCTGCTCGGAGGTAGCGGAATTGGTCTGCACCACACTGGAGATCTGGTCCACCCCCAAAGTCACCTGCTGGATTGCGCCGGACTGCTCCTCCGCCGCATCGGCGATCATATCCACCTTTGTGGAGACATTGCGCACCTGGTCCACCACCTGCAGCAGGGAGTGAGCCGTGGAATCTGCAATCTGGGTTCCTCTCTCCACCGCCTTGATGGAACTCTCAATCAGTTCGGCTGTATTCTTGGAAGCCTCGGAGCTCTTCCCTGCCAGGCTCCGCACCTCATCTGCAACCACAGCAAAACCCTTACCTGCCACGCCCGCCCTGGAGGCCTCCACGGCTGCGTTCAGCGCCAGAATGTTCGTCTGGAAAGCGATATCCTCTATGGTCTTGATGATCTTGCCGATCTCGTTGGAAGTACGAGTGATCTCCTCCATGGCCGTCATCATGTCCTGCATTTGGGTATTGCACTCTTCCACCTTGTCTCCAGCTGTGTTGGACTGTTCTTTCGCCTCGTTGGCATTTTCCGCGGTGCTCTTCACCTGGTGGGAAATATTTGTAATGGTGGCGGCAAGCTCCTGGACGGAGGCAGCCTGCTGGGTAGCGCCCTGAGCCAGAGCCTGTGCTCCGTTGGACACCTGGCCGGACCCTGAAGCCACCATATCCGCACTGTGATTGATCTGGCCCAGAGTAGAGCTAAGATCACGGTTCAGTTTGCGGATGGACAACAGCAAACCGCGGAATCCTCCCACATAAGCCTCTTCCGCATGGGTACGCACATCGAAATTGCCGTCAGCCATCTCCTTCAAAAGCCTGGATGCGTCGGAAACCACAGAGGCCAGGATCGTGGTCATGTTCTTAAAAGACCCCGCCAGGCTGCCCATCTCATCCCTGGACTCATATGTAACATTGATATCAAACTCTCCCTTGACAATCTTATGGGCAGCTGCCTCCAGTTCCCTGATAGGCCTGGTGATAGATCTTGTCAGATAGAGGGAAAGAACGATCGTCATAATTAAAGCAGCGCCTGCCAAAGATAACTGCAGAACAACAAGCTGCTGCTGCATTTCTATGGTACTCTCATAATCCATTTCCGCATTGTCTTCCGCCGCCTGACTGATCAAAATCAGCGTATTCACAGCCTCCCCAATCAGCGGCCGGTACTCGTCAAGCAGCACTTCCCTTGCCCTCTCCATGTCCGTATAGGTGAGCTGGATCAGCTCCTCCTGGAGAGCCAGCGCCTTCTGTGCCTCATTGGCAAATTTGTTCAGCAGATCCGAGTTGCCTTCCAGATTCTGAAAAAGCCACTTGGAATTTTCGTCCAGCAGCACCAGCTCATTTTCAATCTCAGCCGCATACAAATCGCACTGGTCTCTGTCCGCCTCAATGGTGAGAAATCCCACGTTCTTCAGCATAACCTGGAGTCCGCGTCTCATGCTCATGATTCTGTTGGTAATCTGGTACCCCACCTGGTAAAATTCAGTGTACTTCTCCTCATTCTGCTGCAACCCCGAAATGGCGCTTGCCACCGTAATAAGAAACAGCACAATGATAATCATGAATGTCACCAATAGTTTCGCTCTGATCTTTAGATTTTTCATTTCCCTCCTCCTAGTGTCCCGGCCCCTGCCAACCCCGCTCCATGCTGCCCGCCAACAGCACTCCACCCTGCGAAGCCGACCTTGCCGTCAGCACTGCCCGCTGGATAGAATAATAATGCTCTCTCTACCGATTATAACACTTTATCCGCAGGCTGTCTACTCAAAATCACGGTACTTTCTGCCTTTTAGAATAATAATATTTTCCAGTTTCCAGGAAGATTCTCCTCATGCTTTTTTTAACGAGAATATAAAATTGTTTTTACATCAAACTCCGATTAATGCGTCAAATGTTCCGACTATATTCAGCCTTCCATATCCCCATTCCCTGTTGGGATACATCACATCATACCCTCTGGATGCCCCTCGGATAAAGTAATTTTTGATCTCCCTGGTGGCCACCGTGGGATTATTTCCCTCCACCACAGCCCACTGCAGAAACTGGGCCACAGCCCCGGCTGTGATGGCGGCCGCCAGGGAGCTTCCCGTCTCCCGGCCCCGGATGGTAGGGATATTGACTCCAGGCGCCGCAAAGTCCGGATTCACCATCCCCGTCCTGGTAAATCCTCTGCCGGAGTCGGCGTAAAAGCTGTTGTTGGCGGCATTGTAGGTGGACACGCTCACCACATCCCTGGCCATGGCAGGTTCTGTCAGAGTAACATAAGGGGAAGCCTCCAGAAAAAATGCCGTTGCGTTCATAAACTGGGTGATGGGGAGCCACATGTGAAAGCTTCCGTTGTGGACGCTTCCCACCGCCTCCACCGTAAAAGTCCAGATTCCTGCCGTGGGCAGAACCACCCGCAGCAGTACAACCTCTTCTCCGGAGGCCGGCTCCACCAGGGTTCCGGCTATGGTGATCCTGGTCCTCTCATAGACAAAGCTGTATGTGATGCTGTCCCGTATGCCCAGACGGATGGCAGGGATGGTCTCTCCTCCGGGAGAACGCACGGACACCGTGAACACATCCGGTACATTCCCCCAGAGCTCCAGCAGAAACCCCTCGCAATTCTCCCCCACCCGTATCTCCACAGGCACGCCGCCGGTGCTGCCGGATCTCTGGGGCGGCGTCATCTTCCCCTCAAAATGGTGCCCGGCGTTGCCCTCGTTGCCCCCGCAGACCACCACCGCCCGGCTGCGCCTGGATGCCACGGCGTCCAGATAACTGGGCAGGGGAGCGCTGCCTGCGTGATCCCCATAGCTGGTACCCAGTCCCAGACAGATAACCACCGGCCTTTTAAACTGCTCCGCAAACCTGTCCGCATACTGGACTCCCAGCATAATATCCGTCTCCTGATATGCCAGCACACCTGGGGGCACCAGATAGAAATCCCGCAGATAATCCTTGGCCTGCTTCAACTTTACCACCACAATGTCTGCATCCGGAGCCGCTCCCAGATACCCCATGCCGCTCTCCAGCCTGCTCCCTGCAGCCACCCCGGCCATGGAACTGCCATGCCCGTCCTCGTCCCTGCTGGGCACCACGCTGTAAGGATCCTCTGACCTTATGGCCTGATTAATCTCCTCCCTGGTGTACTCTGTTCCATAGTAAAATCCCTGGGGAGGGGTTCCCTCCTGAATGGTCTGATCCCAGATGGCCAGGATACGGCTGTTCCCCTGGCTGTCCCGAAACGCAGCATTCATATAGTCAATTCCCGTGTCAATAATACACACCACCACCCCCTGCCCGGTGAGGCTCAAAGGCTCCCTCTGAACCTGGGTGATGCCGCTGACAATCAAACTGTTGGGGTCAAAGCTGCGCTCCCCGGTTTCCCCCTGCATAAGTCCATACAGCTTAGGAACACTCTTATACTCAAAAATGTACTCGTCGGCATTTCTGATATCCGCCTGGCTCACATATACAATATAGTACAGGCCGTCCACGCTGGCATAGCAGAAATCATAGTCCCCTATGTTAAGCACAGGTATGGGAAAATTTGTGATCACATCAAAATATTCATTAGAAAGCACCCTGCCCCTACAGTCCATCGCACATATCTCCTTTTCAAAGCCGCCGGCCCCAGGCCGGCTTCTCCGATATTATATGCTGCTCTCAGGAATCTGTTCCTCTTCAGGGTGTGTTTCCATCACTCGTTCCGCCACCAGCACCACCACACTGCGGGGTTTAATCTTTAGCCTGCATCCGTAGTCAAACTCTGTCAGCTCCTCAATATGCTTTCCGTCCTCATACTCCAGGTAGGTGTTCACACAGACCTTCCACTTCATGTTCTCAGGAAGGACAGGCAGCTGCAAGTCCAGAGGCTGCCAGTAAGCATTCATACCATAGAAGACAATATCATCCTCCGTATCATCTTCGTTTCTGCCTGCATACATAACTCCTATCAGTCTGGTGGTATAGTCCGTACCCCCGTTCCAGGGATAGCCATTGTGAATGCTGATCTCAGAGAAGCCGCAGGAAGCCGCCTTGGTGCCCTTGCGCAGAATCACATGCTCCTTCCGGAAACCTATCATATACCGGAAAAAGTCGTGAATCTCCCTGTACTGTTCCAGTCTTCCCCAGTCCAGCCAGGAAATCTCGTTGTCCTGGCAATAGGCATTGTTATTCCCGAACTGAGTATTGCAGAATTCATCCCCAGCATAGAACATGGCAGGTCCCCTGCTGCACATCAGAGTGGCAAAGGCATTCTTCACCATCCGCCGCCGCAGCTTCTCCACCTCCGGATCGTCTGTGTCCCCCTCCACACCGCAGTTCCAGCTGTTTCCATTGTTATCCCCGTCCGTATTGTTCCACCCGTTGCCAAGATTGTGCTTGGTGTTGTAGGAGTACAGATCATAGAGGGTAAATCCGTCATGGCAGGTGAGAAAATTCACCGAAGCGCTCCCGCCCCGTTCCTGGGGATCATACAGATCTCTGGAGCCGGTGATCCTGGTGATGGCAGTGCCGGCCATGCCCTCGTCCCCTTTTAGAAAACGCCGCACGTCATCCCGATATCTTCCATTCCACTCAGACCACCTGCGGAAAGCCGGGAAATGCCCCACCTGGTACAGACCCGCCGCATCCCAGGCCTCCGCAATCAGCTTCACCTTGCCCAGAATGGAATCTCCCGCAATCTCCTGAAGGATGGGCGGCTCCTGCATGGGAACCCCTCTCTGATCCCTGGTAAGGATGGATGCCAGGTCAAACCGGAATCCGTCCACCCGGTACTCCGTCACCCAGTACCGCAGACAGTCAATGATAAACCTGCGTGTCATGGGATGGTTACAGTTGAGAGCGTTGCCGCAGCCGCTGAAATTGTAGTATTGCCCGTCCGGCGTCAGCATGTAATAAATATCATTGTCAATGCCTTTGAAGGAAAAACAGGGTCCCCTGTCATCCCCCTCCGCCGTGTGGTTGAACACCACATCCAGGATCACCTCTATCCCATTTTCCTTCAGCTCATAAATCAGCTGTTTCAGCTCGTCCCCCTCATGGTTGTGTTCCACCACGGAAGAATAACCGGTGTTGGGGGCAAAGAAGCAGACCGTGTTGTATCCCCAGTAATTGTACAGCTGCACGCCGTCCACCACCCGGGCGCTCTCCATCTCATCGAACTCAAAGATGGGCATCAGCTCAATGGCGTTGATCCCCAGATCTTTCAGATAGGGTATCTTCTCCCGCAGCCCCTCATAGGTCCCTCTGGCAGCCACACCGGAGGATTTGTCCTTGGTAAACCCCCTCACATGCATCTCATAGATCACCAGATCCTCCAGAGGAATCTCCAGCTGACGTATTTTTCCCCAGTCAAAATTGTTCTCCACCACCCGGGCATGGTACACAAAGTTTTCTCCCTCCTCCGGGCGCTCCCCCCAGTTCCTCTGCCCTGTCACCGCTCTGGCGTAAGGGTCCAGGAGAATGTTATTCTTATTAAAGAGAAGCCCCTTCTCTTTGTCATAGGGGCCGTCCAGCTGAAAAGCATACTCAAACTCCTCGATCTTCAGCCCGAAAACCAACATGGAATAAGTATTCCCGATGTGGTAAGATTCAGGAAACTTCAGCTTTGCATAAGGTTCCTTCTCCTGGGGGCGAAATAAAAGCAGTGTGCAGCTGGTAGCCCCGAAGGAGTGTATTGTAAAACTGACTCCATTGGTGGCTGCGGCAGCGCCGTCCCTGCTGTAGAACCCCGGCCGGACCTCAAATCCCTCTATCACGTCCAAAGGCTGCAGCCTCGCTCCTCGCTGTGGCTTATGTGTTCCCTGATCCATGCTGTCCTCTCCCTTCAACCTTGCATTCTGCGCCGTTTCCTCCCCCAGGATCTCCTCCCCCGGGAAAGATGCCGTCGTCTCCTCGCCATATTTTCCATACTGTTCCATACAGCTTCTGTGCCCCCTGTCTCAGCCATAATATTTTGTCCGGCACTAAAGCCCGATACCTGTTTTATTCTACCATAAACACAATCCATTTAGCAAGTATCCTCAAGGTTCCGATGCAGGTTTCCGGATACTAAAACAGCGCCATGGGAAAATCCCACGACGCCGCAGCTCCTGCCATACAGGTCCGCATTCCGCTTTCTGCTACATACTGTCCTTAATACAGGAGAGGATCTCCTCCTGCACAGGCTGCACCTTCCGCAGCACTGCCCTGGCCTCCTCCGGCTGGCCGTTTCGCAGCAGTCCCAGAGCCTCCGAATAGGCTTCATAGACCGGAGTGATGGACAGATTTCCCGCTGTACCCTTGATGGCATGCACCCGCTCGGTGATGGCAGTGCAGTCTGAAGAGTCAAATTCCAGATCCACCGACTGGCTCTCCACCATCTTTACATAGGAACCCAGGAGCTTCCTGTACAGCTTTTCATTGCCCATGATGCGTTTCACGCCATCGTCCACATCCACCCCCAGGGCTCTCAATTCATTTAATAACTCCATGACGCACATCCCCTTTCTGCCGCCGACGCCTCCGGGCAGAGGGCTCTGCCCCCCTGCCGAATTCCCGGCTGTAAAGATGCTTTAATATTTTCCGAAGCCCTCTCCCAGGGAAATCACCTGTTCATTGGCACTGGACACATCGGAAGCGGTCCTGGAACCTGACTCATAGCTGCTGTAACCTGAGTCGTAGCTGCCTGACGAACCAGAACCTGACTCATAGCTGTCAGCAGCTCCGGATCCCGACATATAGCTGGGGCCAACCACAGGCGGTGTGTACGAGGAAGAATAGTTATTCTTCAAAGAACTACTCTGACCATTGCCCAGGTTGTAGGCAGAGAGCAGCTCACGCATCCTGGAAGCCTGATTGGACAGCTCTTCACTGGCGGCCGCGCACTGTTCGCTGGTGGCAGAATTGGTCTGAACCACCTGGGACACCTGGGAGATAGCCTGCTCAATCTGGGCCACCGCCGTAGCCTGGTAATTGGAGGAATCCGCAATGCCGCGAATGATTTTCTCGCATTCCTGCACCACCTTGGCAATCTCTTCCATGGCCTTGGATGTATCGTTGACAATCCTGGATCCATTACCCACTTTGGCAATGGAATCCTCAATCAGTTCCGCTGTCTCAGTGGCAGCCTCCTGACTCTTGGCGGCAAGACTGCGGACCTCCTCCGCCACCACTGCAAAGCCCTTTCCTGCATCTCCTGCCCTTGCCGCCTCCACCGCTGCATTCAGGGCCAGTATGTTGGTCTGGAAAGCAATGTCTTCAATAGTCTTGATAATCTTGGAAATACTCTCGGAAGAAGCGTTGATATCCTGCATGGCGGATACCATGTTCTGCATCTGGGCACTGCCCTTCTCCACATCTCCAATGGCCCGGGTGGCAAGCCCTGCGGCGGAACCCGCCTGCTGAGCATTCTCCTTGGTCTTGGAGGCAATTTCATCTATGGACGCTGTAATCTCCTGGATGGCGCTGGCCTGCTCCGTGGAGCCCTGAGCCAGAGCCTGGCTGGCGCTGGCCACCTGGGAAGAGCTGATTGTCACCTGGTTTCCTGCCTCGCTGATATTGCTGAGGGCATTGAAATTGTCCTCCACCAGCTTTTTCAGGGAGTTGCCCAGCATATCTTCCTGGGACTTAGGTACCACGGTCACTGTCAAATTGCCGTTTGCCACCTCCTGAGCCACCTCTGCCTGGGCCTTGATGTTGTCAATCACTTCCGCATAGCCGTCCACTAGCTCGCCAAACTCATCATTGTTGTACTTCTCCAGATGTATATTTACCTGTCCCTTGGCGATCATCCCCGTGGCATTCACCAGCTGGGAGATAGATCTCTGGATACCTTTTACCAATACATAAGCGATCCACAGAGAAGCGCTTATGGATATCAATGCGAGAACCGCTGTAAAAATGGTGGAGTACAGCATATATGCATCCTGCTGTTCAGGATCCATAATCTTTGCCGCCCGCCTGGTGCTCATAGTGCTGAGAACAATGTTGACCAGTGTGATGGCAATGGGTATTCCAAACCCTATAATCAACTTCGTCTTAATCTTCAGGTCTTTCATAACAGCCTAATAGCCTCCTCATTCCACCTCATTTTTTCTGCCCCGTTCTTCCACGGGCTCCTCATCGTAGAGGAGTTTTTCCGGGTCCAGAAGCAGTTTGACCGAATTCCCTACTTTACCGATTCCATACACATATTTATGGTGTGCCTTGTCTGACTTGCCAATAGAAGGCGGGGGCAGAATATCCTTTTCCTTGATCTCCACCACTTCTGCAATCTGATCCACAATCAGCCCTACGGTTGTAGTCTTCACTGTGATCACCAGAATGCAGGTCTTATCATTATACTCACTGTCTCCCTGCTTAAAGCGCACTCGCACATCCACCACCGGAATGATCCTTCCGCGAAGGTTGATCAATCCCTTAATGTAATCCTCTGTCTCCGGGATCATGGTAACGGACTGGTACTGGATAATCTGCTGCACATATTGGATTTCCAGCCCGAAAAATTCCTGCCCGGAGCGAAATGTCATATATTTGCCCTTCTGGGTATCAGGGCTTTTGGCCTGCACTTCCAGGCTGTCCATTTCACTCATGTGTGTACCGTTCCTTTCTGTAAACGTGATTTCCAGCTGCCCGTTTATTCCACCAGTCCGGGAGCGTCCAGTATCAGGGCTATGCTGCCGTCACCCAGCTGGGTACAGCCGGACAGGCCCTTGACTTTCTTAATATAAGAAGGAATGGGCTTAACCACGATCTCCTGTTCTCCCACAAGCTTATCCACCAGAAGGCAGATCTTCTTATCTTCCACTTCCAGGATCAGCATAACGCCGTCCTCAACGGAATCCTGGTAATCTGTCAGTCCATACCACCGGCCCAGACGGATCACCGGATAGCATTCCCCGCGAATCATGACATATTCATCGCCGTTTGGTTCATTGATCATCATATCCTGCTTCACACGGATGAACTGTTTGATCACACCTGTCTCCATGACGAAGGATGATGTACCTGTCTCCATAACTATGCCGTCGATGATGGCCAGCGTCAGGGGAATCTTAAGGTTCATGGTGCTTCCGTAGCCGGGTGTACTCTCAATCTCCAGGGTGCCGCCGATGGCCTGAATATTCTGAATTACCACGTCCATGCCCACGCCGCGGCCGGAGTACTCCGTCACCTGTTCATTGGTGGAGAATCCCGGCAGTGTGATAAACTGGTACACTTCTTTGTCGGTATACGCGCTGTCCGGCTTGCTCTCGTCCAGGATGCCCTGCTTCCTGGCCTTGGCCAGAATCTTCTCCCGATCAAGTCCCTTACCGTTGTCCTCCACGCTGATCCACACCTTCCCCGCCTCGGTTCTGGCGGACAGTGTGACTCTGCCCTTCTCCGTCTTGCCGCTGTCCACACGCTCCTCATTGGTCTCAATGCCGTGATCCACTGCATTTCGCACCAGGTGCATCAGAGGGTCGGAGATATGCTCAATAATGTTTTTGTCCACCTCCGTGGAGTCCCCCACCATGACAAACTCAATGTCCTTGCCCAGTTTCCTGGACACGTCAAACACGATACGGTTCATCTTCTGGAAGGTATTGGTCAGGGGCACCATGCGCATGGACATGATCACATTCTGCAGATCCGTGGAGATGGAGGACAGCTGTGCCGCCGCCTTGTTGAAATTGTCAAGGTTCAGACCAGGCACTTTCAGGTCAGAACTCTGCAGCACCACGGACTCTGAGATCACCAGCTCCCCGATGAGATCCATCAGCTGATCCATCTTGCTCACATTGACGCTGATAAAGGAAGCTTTCTCTGACTTGGGCTTATCTTTTGCCAGCTTCTTCTGCTTGCCGGGCTCCTTGGACTGGACCACAAAATCCCCGGGAGCGATCTTGGGGTTCTCCGGAACAGGCGCAGGCTTGGGCGCCGCAGCCTTCTGAGGCTCTGCGTCCTCAATGCGGGATTCCAGATCAATGCGCGGCTTCTTGGGCTGTTCCACGCCGAAGTCAAAGCCCAGCAGAAACTGATCCGCGTTACACTCATAGACTTCCACCTTCTCTATGTCATAGCCCACACCGATAAGCTCCCGAACCTCCGCCTCAGAGCGCTGTGCCTGAAGGAGAATGCGGAATCCGTCCCTCAGTATGATATCGGAACTCTTCTCATTGGTGAGAATATCCTCCGGTGCATACAGAATATCCTCTGCAATTTCCTTCAGCGCATATACCGTCTTGTATGCATGGACATTCGCCATCTCCGTCTCCGGGAAGAAGGTGATAAATATCTTGTAAAAACGGCTGTCGCTGTTTGCCACCGGTGCGATATAGAAGTGCTTGGGCTCTTCCTGGGCATTCTCTGCCACAGTACCCCCTTCACCGCCTCCGTTCTTGATCTGGTTCAGGAACTGATCCAGGTTTTTGATCAGCTCGCTGGCATCCCCGTCGGGGGAATCCCCATTTTTGATCTTTTCCATCTCATTGGAGATGAAGTCCTCCACTTCCAGCACATGTGCCACCAGTTCCACATGGGGGACATTGTCCGGATGTGATTCTCTCAGGTAGAAAAAGACATCCTCCAGTTTATGTGACACAGCCGTGATATTGTCGAACATCATGATGCCGGAAGAACCCTTGATGGTATGCATGGTACGGAATATCTCGTTTATGCTCTCCTCATCAAAACTGTCCGCATCCTTCTGCTCAAGTACTGTCTCCTGGAGCTGTTCAAGAAGCTGCCCGTTCTCAAACAGGTACATGTCTAGCATGCTGTCAGTATTAAAATCATCAGCCATTACATTCTCCTTTCTCCGTGTATTTCAACTTTTGTTAGATCAGGCCGAGCTTTTTCAGAGCCTGCTCAAACCTGTCCTGGTCAACGGGTTTGCCGGAATACAGTGTACACCCCAGTTCAAATGCCATCTTCACACTTGACTCGTCGTTGAGAGCCGTGGTAATTATGACCTTGGCCGCCTTCTCCTCCGGAATATTCTTCTGCTTTTCCAGATTCCGGATTCCCACCAGGGCCTGGTATCCATCCATGACCGGCATCATGATGTCCAGGCAAACCAGGTCATACGGCTCCTTCTCCTCCAGGGCCATGTTAAATGCGTCCACCGCTTCCATTCCGTCCACGGTGATATCGCATTCTCCATACTTTGACAGGAACTTCGCCATATTCTTTCTTGTGGCAAAATCATCCTCCGCCAACAGAATCTTCATTGATAAAATTCTCCTTTATCCCATTTTTCCCTGCCTCCTGAAGCCCTACATTCTGTTCAGAAGCGCATAAGTTCTGCCGGCAATGTCAGACAGCTTCTCCTGGTATTCCACAGCTCCCAGGTCGTAAGCCACCTTGGGCATTCCATAGACCACACAGGTGGACTCATCCTGGCCGATGGTCCTGGCCCCGGCCTTCCTCATGGACAGAAGCCCCTTGGCGCCGTCGCCCCCCATCCCTGTCAGGATAATGCCCACTGCATCCGGACCGGCCGCCTTGGCCACGGACTCAAAGAGCACCTCCACCGAGGGGCAGTGCCCGTTTACCTTGGGTCCCGCCTTCACCTCCACCTGGTAGCTGTCGCCCACCTTGACCAGATGCATGTGCCGATCCCCGCCGGGGGCGATAAGCATATGCCCGGGAAGGACACGGTCCCCTGTCTCGGCCTCCTTGACCCTGATGCGGCACTGGTCGTTAAGCCTCTTGGCATACATGCCGGTAAATCCCGGCGGCATATGCTGCACACAGACAATGCCCGGAATATCCGTCCCATAGTCCTTCACCACGGAAAATATGGCCTCGGTGCCCCCTGTAGAAGCGCCTATCGCCACGATAAGGTTGTTCTTCTTGGCGGAGAGATGCTGCTGTTCACGGGGTATAACCCCCTTCTTGAGATTGCCGATCCTGGCAGTGGATGCGATCTTGACTTTCACCAGGAGCTCGTTCCTGACAAACTCCTCCAGCTGCTTCCTGTTGGCCACGGCGGGCTTCGCCACGAAATCCACCGCCCCTGCTCCCATGGCGTCAAACACCTTGTCGCTGAGGGAGCTGATCACCACCACCCGCAGCGGGTACTGGGGCATAAGCTTTCGCAGAAAATCTATCCCGTTCATTCTGGGCAGTTCTATGTCCAGTGTCATCACGTCCGGCTGGTATTTCAAAATGGCATCACGGGCCTCAAAGGGGTCCTTGGCGGATGCCACCACCCTGATAGCGGGATCCCGGCTCAGATTCTGCACCAGAAGCTCCCTGAACACAATGGAATCGTCCACAACTAAAACTTTAATTGGCTGCATACCTTACTCCATCCCCCTTTTATATTATTTTCTGAATATCGACGGCTGAATAATCTGAAACGGCGTACTGTTCCTGTCGATGGTCTCCGTGGTTCCGATAAACAGATATCCCCCCGGCTCCAGAGCATCGTATACTTTTCGCACCAGCTCCTGTTTCGTCTTGTTATCAAAATAAATCATAACATTGCGCAGAAATATTGTATGCATTTTTTTCCGGAAAGGAAACGGATCCATCAGATTGAACTGGCGGAAGATGACCTCCTCCTTCAATTCCGGCAGCACCTGGTATTGAGAACCCCCGGACATTGACTTGAAGAAACGCTTTTTCCACTGAGGCGGGACACTTTTGAGCTGTTCCGCCGAGTAGACCCCTGCGAGGGCTTTCTGTAACACCTTGGTGGAAATATCTGTGGCCAGAACCTTGGTGTCCCACTGGTTCTTCTCCATGCCGAAAAATTCCGCCAGAACCATGGCGATCATATAGGGTTCCTCCCCGGAGGAGGCCGCTCCGCACCAGATGCGCAGATCCTTTCGAAGTCTCTCCTTCTGCTTCAGCCATGGGAGCACCTGGTTCTTGAAAAAATCAAAGTGCTCAAACTCCCGCATGAAATACGTATGATTTGTTGTCAGGTAGTTGACCAGCATCTTCTCCTGATTTCCTGAAGCGTCGTTCTCCACGGCGTTCATAAACTCATCGAAGCTCTGAAAGCCTCCTCCCCGGATGTAGTTTTCAAGGCGGCCGTTCACAATAACCTTCTTCTTGCTCAGGTCTATGCCGTAGCGCTGCTTCATAAAACCCGAAATCCTTTGAAACTCTTCATCCTTAATCACAGTCCATCATCCCTCCCGGTCTTCCTTATCAGGGCATTTCTTTTCCAGGATTTTGCCTGCTGCGCGTATGTATTCCAAAGGACACACATCTTAAATCTCCAGGCCAAAACCTCTCGAATGTCCCCACCTAATTTATATCGGCCGAACGGCCCGAACTAAACAGGCAGCAAAAACGAGGTCCTTTCTTTGCTGCCTGTTGTCAGTTTCCTTATTCTGAAAAATCACGCGACCCAATCACTTCCATCATCTTAAAGAAATCTTCCTTGGCAAGCCTGAAACACTCCAATATATCCGGGCCGAACTGACCGCACTCCCCCCTGATGATCATCTCAAAAGCCTCATTGCAGGAAAAAGAGCTTTTGTACACTCTGGGGCTGACCAGCGCGTCATAGACATCCGCCACGGCCACAATCTGGGCACAGATCGGTATCTGGTCTCCTGTCAGATGATCCGGATATCCCCTGCCGTCCCATCTCTCGTGATGGTGCCGGCATATATTGTAACAGTAACGGTAAAATTCCGTATCCTGTTTCCGGTAAAATTTTTCAAGCATCTCACACCCGATAACGGTGTGGGTCTTCATAATCTCGAACTCCTCCGTGGTCAGCCTGCCCGGCTTCAGAAGGATGGTGTCAGAGATGCCTATCTTGCCTATGTCGTGCAGTACCGAAGCCCTGGAAATGGCGTCCACCTGACCGGACGTCAGCCCATACTGGGGACAGTTCTCCATCAGATAACCTGCCATGATCTTAGTATAGTATTTGATCCGCTTGGTGTGATCCCCCGTCTCCGCATTTCTGGACTCCACCACAGAGCTGAGGGCATCAATCATAAACTCATTGGTTTCCCGGATCTCTTTCTCCTGGGCCCGAATCTCCTCCTCCTGCTCCTTCAGGCGCAGCTCCATGTTCCGCTTATTCTGGTAAAGCTCAATAATATTCTTGCTTCTTCTCCTGACGATATGGGGATAAAAGGGCTTGTGAATTACATCGGCCACCCCAAAGGAATAGGCTCTGTCCTCACTGTCCATAATGGTCTCGCCAGTGATCAAAATAACCGGAATCTCATCCAGAAGCTTTTTCTCCTGCATGTACTCCAACACTTTAAAACCGTCCATCACAGGCATCACCACATCCAGCAATAGCAGGACAATATTGGGATTTGCCTCAATCTGGGCGACAGCTTCCCTCCCGTTGGCCGCCTCAAGCAGTTCATAGTCATCCCCGCTGCTCTCAAACATCTCCATCAGGATTGCTCTGTTAATTTCCTCGTCATCCACAATCAAAATCTGCTGCATCGGCATGTCGCTCCACCATTACTTATCTTTTCGAGTACAATTACACAGTAACGATACCACTTTTCTGCCGGATTGTCAATTGATTTGCTCAGAATTTATCCTGCATATATTTAACATCTTCCCGTGGTGAAAACCAGACAAATTAATTTAAGGAAGATTTTAATAATTCCCGGAAAAAAATACGTCCCCCCGATAGACAAAACACTGGATTTGTGATAGATTTAGTATATGCGACCTGATGCCGCAGGCAGGGATAAAAACCTGCCTGGCAGAACCAGGGCGGATACCTACGGTGCCGCGTAATCTGAGCGCAGAACACCCCGGCAGCCCCTGGCGCTGTGCACGACGGAAAGCAAAAGAGGTGGATAGCAATGAATACATATACTTTTCACGATATATTTGACGCGGACTCCCTGCAGAAGCTCATGGATTCTCTTTCCACCACCCTGCAGGTGGGCCTGCGGATCCGGGGACTCCGGGGTGAGTGCTTCACCCAGGACAGCGATTACTGCACTTTCTGCCGGGATGTGATCAAAAAATCTCCCATAGGATGTGCACGGTGTGACCAGTCCGTGCTGGCCCTGTGTTCCTACAAAAATCCTTCCCCCTATATCTGCCACTGCAAGGCGGCAGGGCTCACGGATGCGGGGATCAATATTGTGGTTGACGGCGTCCACATGGCGAACATGATCGTGGGCCAGGTACGGCTGGTGGAAAATGATTACAGCGAAGAGGACTACCGCAGAATTGCCCGGTCCCTGCAGCTGGACGAGGAGGAATATCTGCGCAGCATCTACGCCATCCCCCCCATCACCCACGCCCGGTTTGAAAATATCCTGGACACCCTGAGCCTTCTGGCGGAACATCTCTCCCAGCTGGGGCGCAAGAACCTGTACCTGAAATCCATCATCCGCTCCCTGGAGAACCAGAACCTTCTGCAGCAGAAGGAGAAGGATATTCTGGAAACCCTTGCGGAGAAGGATTCCATGACCGGCCTGTATAACCGCCGGAAGTTCGAGGAAGTAGTCTCCTTCTACTCCTCCCAGAAGGGGCAGCACATCTGCATGATTTCGGCGGATGCCAACTTCCTGAAGCTGACCAACGACATTTTCGGCCATGAGGCCGGGGATACGCTGTTGAAAAATGTGGCGAATATCATGTCCAAGCTCACCAAGAACGACTGGATCGTGGCCAGATGCGGGGGAGACGAGTTCCGTGTCCTGCTGCCGGATACCACTTTGGAGACGGCTATGGACTACTGCCGACGTGTGGCCCGCAACTGCAGCAAGGACAAAACCCTCTCCCTGCCCCTCTCTGTAGCCCTGGGCGCGGCGGAGTGGAACAGCGAGACAGAAACCCTCACAGAGTGTTTCTCCAGGGCGGACGCAAAAATGTACCAGAACAAGATGGCTCTCAAGCATGTGCTGCACATTCCTGATTACATCATGAACCGGCTCTACGACAGGCAGATCCTGGATAAGGAGACCGTAGAGTTCACCGCCAAGATGGCCAGGGAGTTTGCCCTGCATCTGGGCCTGTCCAACTCCTACGCCCAGGAGATCGGCCTGGCAGCCCACTACCAGGACATCGGAATGGCCAAACTGCCTGAGTCCTATGTGATCCGGGGACAGTCCATGAACGAGGACGAGACTTCCCAGATGAATGCCCATGTGACCCACGGCTATTCCATGGCAAGGCAGTTTGAGGAGCTGTACAAGATCGCGGACACCATTTTAAGTTCCCACGAGAACTGGGACGGGAGCGGATACCCCAATGGAATGAAAGGATACCAGATTCCCATTGCGGCCCGTATCATCCGCATCACCACCTGCTACACCAACTGGACCATCCCCACCATTACGGGGAACTTTTACTCCGAAGAGATCGCACGAAAGAAGCTGATTGAGTGCAGCGGCAGCACCTGCGATCCGGATCTGGTGACAAAATTTCTGCGTTTCCTCCAGGAAACCACCAAAATATAAAAAACAGGGCATGAAAACATGCCCTGTTTTTATGCTATACAATGGCTGAGGATACTTCCTTATTCGCTCTTGCCCATATTTTTCAATGCGCTTCCTATCTTAATGGGATTCCCATACCGAAGGGTACCCATACGGTAGATTTTAGCCCCCAGATACCCGGTTCCCAGAATGGACAGCACCAGGATCAGGAAGGATACGACGATCTCCCAGGCAGACACCGTCCCCATGCCGATACGGGCAAACATGGTACTGTAGGAGCTGATGGGAAGGAAGGACAGCACCTTGATGATATTCCCGTCTATATCGGTGAGCTGGAACAGGGAGAAGAAGTATACCAGCATGATTACCACCATCAGACCTGAAATGCTCTTGCTGATGTCCTCGGTCTTGCTCACCAGAGCCCCCATGGCCCCGTACAGGAAGGCGTAGAACAGATAGCCTCCCAGGCCGAAGAAGGCGAAGGCAAGCAGTACCTCCGGGGGAATGTGCAGAACTCTGTCCAGCATACCTCCCCACTGTTCCCTGTTCGCCTGGTAGGACAGCAGTACCGCCCCCAGGATGATGCCCATCTGGAACACCCCCGCCACAGCACCGGCGATCACTTTGCCGAAAAGCAGGCTGTTGGAGGAAGTACTTGTCACCAGAACCTCAATGGCCCGGTTAGACTTCTCATTGGTGACGGATACTGCTATCATCTGCCCATAGTACACAATCAGCATAAACACCAGTATAATCAGTGCATAGCAGTAGCCGTAGTTGCTCCCGGAATCCTTGTTCAGCACAGTCTCCGTGACGGTCACGGGCACATTGTACATACTGCTGATGGCCTCCAGATCCCAGCCCTGGATCCCGCAGTAGTCCATGCGGTAGAACTGCCTCATGGCCTCTTCAAAGACTGCCATGTTTCCATCCGTCATCGTCTTGTTAAAAACACAGTACTCATATTCTGTGGGGGAATTCACAATAAATCCGGCCCCTGCCTCCTGCTCCTCCACTGCCTGCCGCAGTGCGTCTTCTCCCGCCGCCTGCTGCCAGATCACCCCGGGAAAGAGCTGCTCCAGAACTTCCCGGCGCACCACACCCGCCTTGTCCAGATACAGATACTCTTCCTGCTCCTGGGAGGAATCCTCCACTTTCTCCTGGCCATTTCCCACCACCTGCACGCCTGTAAAACCGGACAGGTCCACAAACCGGGGCAGGAACAGCATCAGAACCCCCAGCAGCGCCAGCGCAATGCTGGTTCCCATAAATCCCTTGCTGGCAAAATACTCTCTCAGTTCATACTTTAAAACCACCAAAAATTTTCTCATGCGTCTTCACCCACCTTATTTACAAATATGTCATTCAGAGACGGCTCATAGCTTCCGAAGCGCTCCACAACAATGGAGGATACGGCAATGCGCTCCAGCACACTGCGCCTGTCCTTCCCCTCCGCCTGCTCCAGGATCAGGAACTCTTTCCTCTTACCGGAGACCTTCACCAGGTCGGAGAATTCCTTTTCCACCAGACCGGCCAGCTGCTCCAGGGAATAGTTCTCCGCCGCCAGCATCAGACGGTTTTTGCCGTAGTCTTTTTTAATATCCTTCAACCTGCCCTCCAGAACCACCTGGCCTTTGTCAATGATCGCGATATTGTCGCAGAACTCCTCCACATAGCTCATCTGGTGGCTGGAGAAAATCACAAGCCTGCCCTCTGCGATAAGCTCGCTCACCACGTCCTTCAGAATCTGGGAGTTCACCGGATCCAGCCCGCTGAAAGGCTCATCCAGTATAACGATCTTCGGGTCATTTACCAGAGTGGCCGCCAGCTGCACTTTCTGCTGATTTCCCTTGGAAAGGGTTTCCAGCTTCTTGTTCTCGTGCTCTGAAATCTCCAGTCTGGCAAGCTTTTTCCTGGCGCTCTCCCTGGCCTCCCTGGCGCCCATGCCCCGCAGTTCCGCCAGGTAGACCATCTGGTCGATAACCTTCCTCTTGGGATACAGTCCCCGCTCCTCCGGCAGGTAGCCTATCTGATGCATGGAAGGCACAAATTTCTTACCGTCCAGCAGGATCTCCCCGCTGTTGGCGTGGAACACATCCATCAGAATCCGTATGGTGGTGGTCTTGCCGGCCCCGTTCCTGCCCAGCAGCCCCAGGGCCTTTCCTCCTTCCACCTGGAAGCTCACCCCGTGGAGCACCTCCTTCTCCCCAAAGCTCTTGCGTATGTTTTTTACCTCTAGCTTCATCTCTCTCCTCCTAGTTCAGTGCCGCGGCTCAGCCCTTTGTACGGCATCTCTTTCCATGCCCCATGGCTCTGCGCCTCCCTTGATCTTCCTGCCGGCACAGTCCTCCCCGCCTTGACACTGCCTTTAAATTTCTGCCTGACCTTTCTTAAGCGTGTCTGAAAAATATTTCCCCCAGTCTACCCCCAGAAGCCTTTTTACACAGGCTACTCTGCAGCAAGATCCCCCGGAAACTGCCAGGCCTGCCCGTCTTCCAAGTCCTGGCCGTGAAATACCCCCCCTATGACGGTAATTCCGTCTGATAATTGTTTTACCAGGCGTTTTGTCTCCTCTCCCAGGAGCTCCATGCCGGCCTCCGTAATCCGGTATGTTTTTTTCTCCTCTCCTGGCACCGCCGCGATCACGCCGTCCTGCGTCAGCCTGCCCACCATGGTATACAAAGTGCCTGTGCCCAGGGTGAGCCTGCCTTTGGTCAGCTCGCTCACATGGCGCATAATGGCATATCCGTGTCTGGGAACCGTCACGGACAGAAGTGTGTAATAGATTGTCTCTGTCATGGGAATATACTTTTTCCTTAAGAGTTCGTCCAACTGCACACCTCCTCTCTGTCCGTTATCGACATGTCGCGCCTCGACATATCGAGGTTGAACTTAGCATATCACAGCTTCCCTCCCCTGTCAACAAAAAACCTGCACCTCAAGTTGAAGTGCAGGCACCATTCACCTCTCTGCCCGGATCATCTGCCTCACTGCCGGGAGGCACAATCACAATGATAAAATCCGGAGCTTTATATTCTTCCAGGGTACAAATCACAGCCTGTGTCCGCAGCGCCGGCATGGTTCATCCCCTCAGTCATGTCTCTCGTCACTGTCAAAGGTCTCGCAGAATCTGGCCGAAAAAGAAGGCTCCTCCCCTCCCGCATAGAGATGAGAGATATCCCCGAAGGCATTCACCCGGAAAGCCACCTTCCCCTGCCTGCGCTCCTCCGTGATGGCCGTGGTGACGGAAGTGGGAAGGGCGCAGGTATGATGCCACAGGATCATGGGAGACACATTCATCAGGTGACTAAGCAGCACACATTCCACCCCGAAATGGCAGAAGAGCACCACCGTATCCCTGTTGGGACGCTGAGCCCTGTACAAATATCCCTCCCGCACATAGCCATGCTCTGCCAGCAGGACATCCAGCCCCTCTGCCGCCGTCTGCCAGGCTTCCCCTACGCCGCCCTGGCACATGACCGGGTTCTCCCGCCAGGTATCCCGTCCGAAAAATTCCTCCCGGGACGTCCAGTCCTCCGGAAGCCAGTCCCAGGCCTGGGTCTCCCTGCCCCCTGCGTCCGGACGGATAATGCCCGGCCAGAATTCCCGCAGCCAGCTGCACTCCACCGCCGTCCTCCCCATCTTTTCAAGGGTCAGGGAGGCCGTGTCTCTGGCCCTCCCCAGGGGAGACACATAGAAGGCCGCCACATCCAGCTTCGAGATCCTCTCTGCCAAAAGCGCCGCCTCACGCCATCCTTTCTCGGTAAGGGAATCCTTCTCATAGTCCGGGTCTCCATGTCTTACAATTAAAAGCCGCATCTTATCCTCCTCCAAATCTTTTCCGGCGCAGACACTGTCAGAGAAAGTACATCTCCCCATGCCTGCCGCGCTACATTACTTTTTATCCGCAGACTGCCTACATCCCCTCCGCCTGCAGTTCTACGGGAACCTTGTCATATATGAGCATACCGCACTGATAGATACAAAGCCCCAGGCAGACCGTCAGCACAAGAACCGGAACCACAAATGCCGCCAGACGGTTCTCCTTTTTGCTGATCCGATCCATTCCCCCTGCCGCCGGCACACAGAGAGCAAAAAATGCCATCCCCCAGAACACGGCGGGAGTTCTCACCAGGGATACAAGCTTCAGCGCCCAGAGTCCCAGCCTCTGCACATGATCCCAGGGAAAATAGTTAAATGACAGAAGCGCCAGGAAAGCAGCCAGACCTTGGAACACCCGGCAAACTTTCCTCTCCTCCTTCTCTCCCTCCACAAATCCCAGCCACACCGCCGCCATAAGGCAGATAATCATGCCAAGCCCCATGCCAGGATGCCCGTCCCGCCAGGCATAGCTGCTAAAATACTGTCCCAGGCTGTACCCCTGGGGCATGATGGAACCCAGGAACAGTCCCAGCTCCTGAAAGCCCTCCTGGAACAGGTAGCCGTAAAGCCGCGCAAGGCCCGGCAGGAACAGCAGTGCGCCCCCTGCTGTGCAGATCAGAGGAAGAAGCCTTCTGGAAACTGCCGCAGCCAGCAGCGTAATTCCCGCCGCCGTCACAAAGAAAATCACATCCCCATATCCAAGCCCTGCCAGAGCCAGAGCCCCTGCCAGCACAAACCACAGCTTCCGCCTCCCTGACAGACTGCGCTTTCCTTCCAGAGAGCTCCCCTCCAGGGTCTCTTTCCCTCTCAAACTGCTCTCCTCCAGGACCTTCGCCCCTTCCAGGCTGCTCCCCTCCAGGACCTCCGCCCCTTCCAGGCTGCTCTCCTCCAGAATGCCCGCCACAGCCCAGGCATACAGGGGAAGCAGCATCCATGCCACCGCCTGGGAGAGATCCCCCAGGTCATAACAGGCATATATTCTGTAAGGACAGGTCATATACAGCAAAACCCCGAAAAAGGCAGGCGTCCTCCCCTTCTCCCCCTGAAAAACCCGCCGGAAAAACAGCACGGATCCAAACAAGGTTCCCGCCTGGATCAAAACCATATACACCCGGTAGGCCGCCACCAGATTCCCGGTCAGCCAGTACAGAATACCAGGGAGAACAAACCACAGATTAGAGTTCATGCCCCCGGCGCCGGCGCCTGCCTTCGCCAGAGTTTCCGCAGACGGAAAAAGCACAAACTGCCCCTCCCGGAACCCTGCCGCCAGTTCCTCCACCCGGGCAAGCCACTCTGCTGCTCTTACCCCGCTCAGAATATAGTCACAGCTCACCGGAAGCAGGGCCACGGCCCCCGCCAGCACACACATGACACAGAACCAATATTTTGTCCTGGGGACACCCGTTCTTGGTTTCATCCTGCCTCCCCACCCCCTTCACACACACTTTCCAATGCCTTGCTGCGTTTCCTCCACATTATCCAGACCGCGGCCCCCAGGCACACAGTCCCCAGCAGACTCACCGCTTCCGCCGCACGCCAGTAAAAAGGGCTCACAAAATCCACCTCCACGGTCCCTGCAAAACCCGACGGCACCGTCACCCGCACCACATTGTTTTCCCCCGGGCAGATTTCCACCTCCTGCCCTGTGCCTGTGTCCACTGCCTGATATCCCTTGTAGTACAGGGTGGGGATATCCACATAGCTCTCCTCCCCGGCGCTGTTCTCACACTGGAGCAGCGTCCGGTATCCCCGCTTCTCATACCCGGTGATCTCCGCCCCCGGCCCTGCCGCCGGCCGCGCAAAGGTAAGCTTCCCCAGTTCCGTCCCCTCTATCAGATACTCCGCCCCGGAGATGTAGCCGAATCCCATTCCCTCTTCATTATATATCTTGTAGTACTCCTGCCCTGCGTTCACATAGTCCAGCAGATACATGCCGGAAGTGACCACGCCCGCCAGAGCCAGCGCCCCCATTGTCAGATAATGCCTTCTGTCCCTGCCCTTAAAATACCACAGACAGAAGCCAAACACCAGCACCAGACATCCTGTGCCCCAGCCCAGAAAACGGTTGGGGAACTGCAGACTGCTCACCAGAGACGCCGTGACAGAGTTTAAGGCCTGAATTCTGTCCCAGGGAAAAATATCCAGGCTCATAAACAGCAGCAGTACGCCCACCGCCGCCGTCCGCTTTACAAAAGCTACCGCCCTGCCCCCTGCCCGGAAAGCGCCCCCGAACCACAGCGCCAGGAACACCCCCAGGGCCAGCATCAGCACCAGCCCTATCCCCACCGGGTGGGAGTACTGCATGCCGTTTCCCATGCCCGGCGTGCTGCTGCCTGTCTTCCAGAAGTGGAAGGCGAGATGGGCCGGATACAGCCCCCTGTCCTGAATGGTCCTTCCGGACACATGCTTTATGTGCACGTCCTGGGTGAGATAATAGTCCAGAAACGGCACCAGAAACCACAGACACACCAGAGCCGTGGACACCGCCGCCTTGACCAGGGCCAGAAAAGTGTTCCTCCGAAAGGTTTTCCGCAGATGGAACAGGCAGAACAAAATCATCACCCCTGCCGTGATCTCGCAGGTGAGCACATGGGACTGAATCAGCCCGCACATGCCCAGCGTCACAGGCACCCAGCCCCTCCTGTACCCGTCCTCCTCCTCATAAATCTTGTACATGCCGTACAGAACCAGAGGCAGAAAAGTCATCGCCGTCCCCTCTCCCACCGCGCTTGTCACCAGAAGCTTATAGATTCTGAAGATGGACAGCGTATACAGGGCACTGCACAGAATGCCGATGCTGCGATCCCTGAATATCCTGCTGAAACAGTAGTAAGAGATCCACGCCGTGGCGGCATTCAGGGCCAGACAGTACAGGTTATAGCTCGTCACCACAGGAAAGCCCAGCATCCGCAGCAGGGCAGGAAAATACAGGAAAGTATTGCAGTAAAATATGGCGTTGGCGTACCCGTGGTCAAACACCCACCTGGGCTCCAGCCGCACCGGAAACTGTCCTGCCAAAAGACCGTCCTTCACGCCCTCAATCCGCTGAAGATGGTATGTCAGATCCGCCCCGGTGATATTGTACCCGCACAGGTAGGGGATCGACGACGCCAGACATATGGCCGTCACAAAGAAAAAGACCTGCTTTTTCTCCCGGGAAACCGGAAAACGCCGATTATAGCAGCGGTAAATCAACAGCAGATACACCCCTGCGCCCAGTGCCGCCCCCGCTGCAAGCAGCATGGTCCAGAGCTTTCTGGTCTCCACAATCCGCAGATTTCCTGTGGTTATGGAACCCCGCCCCACATAGTTCACCGTGATCTGAAGGTCTTCCGTTCCCTCATAGAGCCACAGTTCATATCCCGTTCTGTCCAGCCCCACATACATATGCTCCCCGTTGGTGAGCAGCCCTCCCGCAAACACCGTTCCGTCGGAGACGCTGCACACACCCGCCACATCCGTGTCGGTGGAATACTCCAGCTCCACCCGGTACACCCCCGGCCTGAGACATATTCCGCCGTAAACGGTCGTAACCCCCGGCCCGGACTCCGCTCCAAAGGAAAAACTTCCCTCAAACAAATGCTCCTGACAGGGCCTCACAGCCATGACCGCGCAGAACACCATATAGAGAAAAAACAGCGCCGTAAACAGACAAACCGGCTTCTCTTTCCACAGCTTCAGTTCCCAGATTTTCTGTGCAGACATTTCCTCTTCCTCTCCCTCCCCAACAGCCGCAAGTCCAGAATTACCCCCAGACTCAGAAGGGAAATCCACTCCGCTGCCCGAAACAGAGGGTCCCCCTTATAAGACACCAAAATACTTCCTGTGTAGAACGCCGGCACCGCGATCCGCAGATCCCCGTGAGCTCCCCGGTGGGGGACAATGTAAGGTTTGTCCCCGCCCCCATCCTCTGCCGTCACCTGATACCCATAGTACCCCGTCACAGGGACCTCCAGATACCGGGTGGCCTCCGTAGAATTTTCCAGACGCATGGCCATTGTGGTGCCTGACCGGGTGTATTCGTCGTATTTCAGCCCCTCCTCCGGCACCGGACGATGATAGTGCATCTCTTCCACTTCACAGCCCACAGGCAGAAAGAACCCGCTGGCCTGGTGGAGAGTCCCCATGTTCTCCGCCGTATACAAATATACAGGAGCATAGTCAAATGCGATGCTGTTCACCTGGTACACCCCGCTCCCCACTGTGAGAAAAGCCAGCGCACCGGCCGCTGCCAGGTATATCCTTCCGGCCCCAGGCCCCGGCGTCAGACCGGGCCCTTCCTGCTCCCCAGCTCTCTTCCCCATGCCGCCCGTTCCCGGCAGGCTGAGGTCATTCCTCCCCTGCAGCGCCGCCCGCTCCCGCAGCCACAGGTACAAAAAGGCGGCAAACATGCCTCCCAGCCCGGCTCCGGGCACCATAAAATGTGTGGGAAACTGAAGGGATTCCACAAAAGATCCCACCAGAGGAATCCCCCGGAACACATCCCAGGGAAAATACCCGGTGGAAACCACCACCGCTCCCACCGTAAACCACCAGAATATCCTGCTGCCCCTGGAGGCGGCCGAGTGCTCCCCGGCCTTTCTGCCCAGTCCCCTCAGTCCTCCCGCCAGGGGATACAGAAGAAGCGCCGCCGTCATTCCCACCCCAAAGAAGGCCCCCTCTCCTCTGCTCTCAGGCACAAGCTGCCGTACCATATTCATCAGCAGTTCTCCCCTCCCCTGGATCCCGGCGCTGTACTCCTCCCAGAGCTGAAAGGAATCGCTGCCCATGAGATACAGCATGGGAAACCAGAACCAGCAGTTTACCAGAAGGACAATCCCCACTGCCTGCAGAAGCTGCACAAATGTCCTCCTGCGGAAGGTCCGCCGCCAGAACACCATACAGCACACCAGCATAAAAAAGACCACCGTCTCCAGAGACAGAATATGGCTGTACAGCAGCCCGGAGATGCCTCCCACAATCCACCACTTATGTCTCTTGTAGGAAGGAGAATTCTCCTCCGTAAAAAGCAGGTACATGCCGCAGCACACCGGGGGCACAAAGGCCAGAGCCAGCGCTTCCCCCACCGCCCCCCGGCGGTAAAGGTTTGACAGAAAATAGGGCGAGAACAGGCAGACCGCGCTGCCCGCCACCGCCGCCCAGGTATCCCCCGCACACCGTTTTATGGACTTGTAGGAGAGCACTCCCACTGCCGCCACCACCCCAAACACAAACACCTTGTAAGCGGTCATGATAGAAAATCCCGTCAGCCGCAGCAGTGCGGGAAGATATAAAAACAAGTCGCTATAAAGAGCTGGAATCAGGGTGCCGTGGGCGAAGTTATAATAACTGTGGATCCTTGTGGGAAAGGGCCCTCCCGCAGCCAGGGTGTCCCTCAGCCCCTCAATCCGCAGAAGATGGTAGGAGGTATCCACCCCCAGGGAAAAGTAATCCGTCAGATACGGAAAGTATGCCGCCAGAACACATGCCAGAAGCACCCAGAATGCCGCCTGCTGCCTGGAAGAAATCTTCCCCTGCAGTATCCTTTTCCGCCACCAGAGCGCCGTGTCTAGAAGCCCAAATGCAAAAACTCCCACCACAAGCGCCATCCGGTTTCCCCAGTTCAGCCTTACCAGGCTCAGATCCTCCCAGGAAGCCTGGCCTGAGCGGGTGCACTGGATGTGAACGGAGGATACCCTGTCTGTGGCGTACACTTCAAAATCCGTGTACTCCTCCCCGGGAAAAGCCACCACACCGTTGCCCTGCAGAATTCTGCGCAGGCTTTCCTCCCCAACCACCTCCACATACAGCGTCCCCTCCATCTCCGGCCTGGTGCGGACCCTCACCTGGTACACCCCCGGCTCAAGCTCCACCTCCCCGCTGGCGCAGAGATCCTCCTGCCACTGTGCCTCGTCCTCTCTAAACCTGAGCACTGTCTCCTCCTCCCGGAAACACCCCGGAAGCAGCAGGCACAGTGCCAGTACCTGCACCAGTACCAAGATCCTAAATCCATGTTTCATCCTGTCCCGTCCCCCATGCAAAACCATTGCAAAACCTCAGTCCCACTTCACGCAGATGGAGCTTTTGCCAAAATACTGTGCCGCCATTCGGTTGGTCTCATGATCCGGATCCCCGTCGAAGTCTCCCACATAGAGCATATCCGGCCGGTTTTCATAGGGGACAAATACCACATCCCTCACCGAATCATCCCTTAAAATGCGCAGCCGCTGCTGGTATTCCTCCTCGTAAGCCGCCGCTTCTCCCCGGGCCACCGCGGCGGCGGCCCTGACAGCGGTGGTCTCCCCCAAAGCCCCCGAAAACACCTGCGAAAGAGCCAGGACCACCCAGACGGCCAGACAAGCCCAGTGACTCCAGACAGGAAGCTTCCTTCCCTCCATTTTCCGGTGAAAATATCCCAGCAGATACCAGTACACCGCCAGAAAAGACAGGAGAAACCCATAGTACACAATGGCCGCCATCCGGGCAGGGCCTGTGGAGTTCATGGTGTAAAAGGCCGGGCAGGACATGCTGCAGAACAGCCCGTACACCAGCCCTGCCGCCAACAAGGGATACCGGAAGCGGAACGGGGTCCTGGAGAAAGAACGCCACAGAAAAGGGGTCAGGATCACCAACGCCGTCACAAGCCAGATCCCCGTCCAGGCAGTCACATAGCGTCCTCCCTGGAGAAGGGATTTCAGCACCGCCTTCCAGGCAGGCAGCCCCCACATGCCGTCTTTTCTGACCTGGTTTCCGGGAGCCAGAATGTTGATCAAAAATCCTGCGGCCATCACAGCCCCGACGGCTCCCACCCCCTTAAACCGGGGACTGCGCTTCCACGCCAGGCCTGCCGCCGTCAGCAGCAGGATCAGAAAGGCCGGAAGCAGGGACACATAGTTTCCCCCCGCCAGAAAGAAAGCCAGGAGCAGAAGGGCCGGAATATGATGTTTTTCAGGGGTCACAATATAGTTTACCACCAGGCCGAAGAAAAACAGGGTCAGCCCGTAGAAGCCTGTATAGTACATACTGCCGTTAAACCAGAAAAAAGACTCCCCCTGAAAAGGCACTGTCTGCACGCTAAGCAGTGTCAGCAGGGAGGAAGCCCCAAGCCAAAGACCGGAGGAACCTTTTAGAAGACCACAGATCACTGCCCGCAGCAGGTAAAAAATGCCTCCCCCAAGCAGCAGAAGAATCACAGGAGTGACAAGTTTATAGGCGTCTTCAGAAAAAAGATTCGGCGGCAGATGCATAAGCAGCATGGCCGAATAGGTTCCCTGCCAGTGCTCATACTGATATGCGGTTCCCCGCCCGGCCGCCGCCAGGGTTTTCAGGATGCTTCCCGTGTCCTCCCATACCGTCCTGGTCTCCGCCCCATAGTAATAGTCGTCCCCCACCGGATGATTGTACCATCCCAGATGCATCACCGGCAAAAGACCTGCAAGGGCAAGGAAGAGCAAAAAATACGGCATATATTTTTCATACTGTCTCATGGCAGCCTCCTTTTCGTCACGGCAAAAGTTCCTCCCCATGCCCTGCCGCGGAATAAGGTCTGCAGGCACAGGCCCGTTCTGGAGTATGTCGGAGAGTACTTTTCAGACACACTCCCGCTATTTTGCGTCAAATGTCCTCCCGGTGGGAACCAGGGTCTCCTCATCCCCCGCATGGCCCTTCTGCACATACTCCACCATATGGTCCTCACCCAGGTATTTATAGAGCAGATACCTGCGCTCCCGCTGATCCCCCTCCCGGTACGCAAAACATTCATCGGAGAGACTTCCCTCCAGAAGCCTGTCATACGCCCCCACCAGATCCTCATAGGAGATGGGCGCCCCCGATATTTTCATCTCATGCTTCTCTCCAAGCCCCTTCACAAACAGAATCGGGTGCTGTCTTCCATACTGACTCTCATCCCTCTGGGGCGTGTCCACGGCGTCCCCAGAGATATTGTACCCGTGATCCGAAAGCACAAGGATAATAGAATTATCATACACCCCTGCCTCTCTGAGCTTGTCCAGGTAGGCCATTGTCACCGTCATGGAGGACTCGATACAGGAGAAATAGTCCGCATCCTCAATCTCATTCATATCCTTATCATACTTAAAGGGCACATGGGCTCCCATAAGGTGGATCAGTTTAAACCTTTTCCCCTCCACAAGGGATATCTCTTCCTGCCGCAAGTCCTGGTAGAAAGCACCATTGGTCCACACAAACAGCTCCTCATCTTTTGCCCCCATCTGCTGATGCTTCAGCTTATTGGGGTCAAACCAGCAGTAAGGCTTTAAAAAATAGGGAGCATATTTTATGCCTGTCATTTTCAGCAGACGCCCGTTGAACAGTTCCGGATCCCACAGAGTGGACTTGGCGTATGCCATGTTGGCAAACTCCCCGTCCATCTGGCCCACCTCAAACTGAAGCTCATCGTCGTAAAAGCTTAAGGAGTACCCCTCCCCCTCCAGGCGCTCAAAAAAAGGGGAATTCCGGTAGATCCTCAGGGCATAATCCTCATAGGACTCCTGATTCTCAAACCATTCCCCGGAGAGCATCAGAGGAAGAGAGTGGTCCGTATACGCATATCCCGACATGGCATTGTTGTAGAAGGTAAAGTCGGCCATGGCCTCCTTATATTCCGGGTGCTGCTCCCAGACCTGCCAGAAACAGGACTCGTCTATGGCGTCCAGTACCAGCAGGATAAAATTGGTATCCGTGGACATCTCAAACTGATCCTTTTTGGTAAACTTCACAAACTGCTTCTGTTCCAGCAGACCGCCGCTGACTCCCAGCACGGCCAGAGTGCTCCCCAGCATGAGCAGAAAAAATATGCCCGCAGCGGAAACCAGAGTCATAAACCTCTTACTCTTCAGAACAAACAGCAGCACCAGAACCACTGCGGCCACCCCAGCCCACAGGAAAATGTCTTTCCAGATCTCCGAACGGTACAATTCCCATCGAACCTCCGTCCCGTCAAAGGGAGGAAGTCCTCCCACCCTGTAATTTCCCTGGATATAGCAGGCAGCAAAGCAGGTAAACACACCGTACAGTGCCCCCATGTAAACACGTTTTCCCAACAGATAAGCCAGAGTGAACCCCAAAAGGAAGACCCCCAGAAAGAAGAGAAAATCCTTGATCAGAAAAGGGAACAGCAGATACGCGTCATACCAGAATTCATCCTGGTTTCCCAGATATATCTCCACCGGTGCAAAGAGAAACAGCATAAAGCAGGCCGCCAGAGACAAAAAAATGGCCGGCCTCAGATCCGAGAGCATTTTCCCCTTATCCCATCTCTTTTTTAACCATGTACCCAATTTACCCTTCCTCCCCCTGGACCTGTCCGAAATATTCCCCCAGGGCTTCCCACAGTTTCCGGTTCTCCTCCCTGGTTTTGACCGCCAGCCGGACATACTGCCCTCTCCCCGCAGGAATCTTTCCCGAAAGATCCTTGATCAGCAGACCATGGTTCAGCAACAGCTTCCTTGTGAGTTCTCTGGAACCGCCTGTGCCAGCATCCCCAGGGCTCAGAATCTCCACCATGCAGTAATTGGCCTGGGAGGGAATGACCCGCAGCCCCTTGATTCTGCTCAGTTCCTCCATCATCTCCCGGCGGGTCTCCCTGAAACGCTCCAGAGCCGTCTCATAGTCCCTGCTGTACTTTTCCATAATCTGCATGTAGAACTCCCCGAAGGAATTAATGTTCCAGATGGCCATCTCCTTTTTCACCATCTCCACCAGCGCTTCATTCATGGAGAACAGAACCCCCAGCCTGAGCCCCGGCACACCGTAGGACTTGGAGATGGATTTTACCACCGTCACATTGTGGAACTTTGCCAAAAGTTCCTCATTGATAAAGGAGTTGTCCCGCTCCTGTGCAAAATCCCCAAACGACTCGTCCAGAATCAGGCGGATCTCCCGGGCCCTGCACCACCGGGCAAGATCCATCACCTGGGATTTCTCCAGATAATTTCCGCTGGGATTGTCAGGGTTGATCAGAATCAGATTTCTGATTCCCCTGCCCTCAAAGTGACAGATCAGGTCCTCTGCGGTGTAAGAAAAATCACGGTTCTGCGGCGTAAAGAATTCACAGGATCCCTCCTCATACCTGTTAGGATATTCCTCGAAGGTAGGACGGATCATGCCCGTCTTCCCTGTCAGGTGAGCCATAAGCCCCTTGATCAGTTCCGCCGCCCCGTTTCCCACAGCAATATGCTCCCTGTGGACGCCGAAGTTTTTGGCCGCCAGCAGACTGTTCACCCCCATGCCGGAGGGATACTGGGTCAGAAGGATCTCAAAGTTCGACTTCAGCTCCTCCACAAGCTTCCGGGGAGGATAGTAGGGATTTACCAGATAGCAGAAATCCAACAGGCACGGATACCTCCAGTATCCCCCATACCTGGAGCATATGGCACGGACTTTCTGCTCCTCATCGTCGCAGAACATGGAGGAGGCGATGTCCAAGTCCTGGATATCGTCGATCTCATACCACATGTCCCCCTCTAATTTTTTTGCCTTGATCACAGGCTCCTTCAGCAGGGCGATAACCCGCAGAACCTGCTCATAGTATTCATTGTTGCCCAGGGCTTTAGCGTAGGCGTCCAAAAAGGGAACATAGTAGTTCTCCGAGAAGTTTTTACTGAATTTATAGATATTGACCGTTTTATAGTATTCCCCGCTCTCGGAAAAGACAAAATCCTTTCCTGGGACAAAGTCCAGAATGGAATCGTCTTTACCTATCTTAATGCAGGTTCCGCTCATCCAGCTCTCATACTTGTCCACCAGAGCCAGCGTGTCCCTGGGATCTTCCAGCAGTTTCCTGATCACATTTTCCTCGAATATAATATCCGATTCCAGGAGCAGAGTGTCCTCCTTCAGCAGATAGTCCTGGGCCAGCATAAGAGAATAGATATTGTTTGTCTTATGGTAGATGGGATTTTCCACATAGCACACAGGGGTGGCTATATCCAGGCAAGAGATATGCTCTTTCAGCGCCTCCCCCTTGTACCCTGTGACAATGACCACCCTGGAGAGGGAAAATTGATCCAGCTGGTGCAGCACCCTGTCGATCAGAGGCACTCCGTTTATCTCCACCATACACTTTGTGTTGTTCCTTGTAAGGTCCTTGAGCCTCTTTCCCATACCCGCCGCCAAAATTACTGCCTGCATCCTTCGTTCCTTTCCGACTCTGTCACCTGATCACCTTTCCCCTGATCTCATTTCTGTCCACGGCGCCGATGTCCGGATACCGGCTGTCCCTGCTCTCCGCCAGATTGTCCCCCAGCACAAAAAACTGGTCTTCTCCGAGAAGCAGCTCCCGGGCTGCAATTCCGGCATATGCAATGTCCTGCAGATATCCCCCGGCAGCTTCTCCATTTACATAGAAAAGACCCTCTCTGATACAGACCCGGTCCCCCGGCAGGGCCACAATCCGTTTCACCAGGTACCCCTCTATGCCCTCTTTTTCCACCGCCACCACATCCCCGTAAGTGTACTCTCCCGTATGTCTGTCCAGGATCAGGAACTGGCCGCTGTGGTAGGCGGGCTCCATGGAATCCCCCTGCAGCAGCATGACCTGCCAGAAAAAAGTTGACACAAACCATGCAGCCAAAAACAAAAAAATCACTCCCAGAAGGGCTTTATTGGGTATATACTTCGATATCGTCCGATTCCACTTCTTTATTCTTGTTTTCGTCAATGTCAAGTTTCTCATTTAACTTTTTCTTAGCCCTTCTCCAGTAAATGCCCGCCACGGCCCCCAGGGCGATGACGATTCCGGACACAGCCTGAATCACATAAGTCATGACGGAAGGGTCGATATAGGCGAAACCGTTGGCTCCAAACAGAAGCATGCCCGCGGCAAAAAAGTAAATAGCTCCTCCGGCCGCCATCCCCCAGCGGGCCATCTTTTTTCCCATGGTCTGTTTCTCCGGTCTGATCATATCTCATTTCCTCCTCTTCGCAATCTTTTCCTTCAGGGCGCCGATCATATACTCCGCCCCCACCCTGGCGCTGTCCCCGGGATTGTACACATATTCCTCCACAAAAGAATGGATCCTGTCTCTGTAAGCGGACTGCATTCCAAGAAGCCGCTCTATGGTCTCCGGAACCCGGCCCACCTCCTCCAGGTCCAGAGAACATCCCAGCTGGCTGCGCAGCAGGATATTCAGCGGTACCGTGTCTATCCTCTCATATTCCGGATTCATAACTTTCATGGGAGTGTTGATAAACAGCACAGGCTTTTCCGTGGTATAAGCATATTCATAGGCAATGCCGGACCAGTCCGTGATCATCACATCCGCCTGAAACACGGTGCTGTCCGAGGAAAAATCCGTCTGGATCTCCACGTTTTTCCACTGACTGTATTTCTGCCGCAAAGCCTCCATCAATTCTCTTCTGTGCCTTACATGCTGCGGGTGGGGCCGGACGATAACCTGGTAAGGCTTGTCCTTTAAGCCGTCCAGGATCTCTTCCAGACAGCTGTCCACAATATTGTCCTGCTGCCATGAAGGGGCAATCAGAATTGCGGCCTTCTCCAGCGAAGCGGTGTTTTCCTCCCTGGACAAGGCAGCCTGATACCTGTTTTTCATGTCGTCCAGCAGGCAGTATCCCCATTCCACCAGTCTCTTTTTCGGCAGCCCATATGCCGCCTCCGTCTTCTCAATCTCCTCTTTCTGGTGTTTCCCCACACAGAATACCGTGTCATAGTGGTTCATGGATCCAGTGCGCATGGTGAGATTTAAGCTGTCCATTCCATGGGGAATATAGATGTACTCTATATCATCCCTTACATAGCTCCTTTTTATGTGGAAACAGTTCAGGTCAGGCATGGTCATCACCACCATGTCCGCATCCATCTTCATCATCATGGTAATCAGACGTCTCTCACCAATATAGTATGCTCTGAGATGATCCTTCTCTTTCTCCAGCTGAAAAATCTTGTCCTCGGGATCGCTGGTGATATAGTGTATCACAATATTAGTATTGTCCAGAAGATACGCAATGATTCCCCTGTAATATTTATAGAATCCGCCGCTCTCCGAGTAGAAGACAATATGCTTGTTTACAACAGAAAAAAATCTCTTGTAATCCGCCCTCTCCCTCACGGCCAGGGCTCTTGCGGCTTTCCTGTCGCCGCCCCTGCCCAGATGCTCCAGCTCCTCCAGCTTCTGCCTGCTGTCGCCAAGCTTTTCATAGTCGATATACTTTCGGGGGGTAATGGCAAAATTCAGCCCGTAGAGCTGTACCACGGCAAAAAGATTGCTGGCCGTCCAGTACAACGCCACCCCCACCGGCACAAACCATCCCAGGTACAGGGATAACCCCACCGAGAAGGCCAACACCCCGTATTTGTTCCCCTTGGACTGCTCCTTCTGCAGCACATTGGCCCCGTTCTGGGCCGCCCCCAGAATCCACGCGGACAGCCCCGCCACAAGGGGGGACAAAATCAGCAGTCCCCCTTCCCTGGAGGGCACAAGGCTTAAATCAATCCCGAAGAAATCCATAGATATGCCGCTGTCCCCTATGCCGGCTTTCACCGCCTCTATCACTCCCATCAGCAGCAGGAACTGCAGCGCCAGGGGCAGAATGGAGGCGAGAGGATTGTAGTGCTCCCTTTTGAATATTTCAGCCTGTTTCTCGGCAATCTGGTCCTTGTCCCCAAAGAACTGCGCCTTCATGTAATTGATCTCAGGCTGCATTTTTATCATTTTAATCGAGTTCTTCTGCACCCACACCGAAATGGGAAGCAGCACGATCTTGCTCAGCAGTGTAAAAAGGATGATCGCAGCCCCATAATTCCCGCATAAGAAATAACAGCCATTTACCATCCATGTAAATATACCTACCACAATTTCCATGCCTGACCTCTAACGAACTCCTGCAAAACAGCCACAAACAGTTCCCAATACCAGTATTTTCATATCTTCTCAAAGTATATGACACTTGTATGGCAAATGTCAAGAAAAATAGGCCGCTCCGCCGGAGTAAACCCATGGTTGGGTAAGAGGAAACTCACACATTACAGCCTGAGGCGCTTTCCGCTCTCGTAAACGCCATGCCCATTCCAAGAATAACTATCATGGTGGTCAGGTTGACGGTCTGCTGAAAGCTGAATATATTGTTGATTGTATACGCCAGCAGGCTAAAACCGCACCCACAATATACGGCGCAGTTGTTTTTATGGGCTGAAGAGGCTTCTCCCGCCTTTTTCAGAAATGTTACGATAGCTGTAATCATCATGCCCAAAAAGCTGACCAATCCTAAAATGCCAGTATTGACCAGCACTGTGAGCCATTCATTATGGGCATTGGTCATAATGGCGCCCTCCTGAGGGTATACATTGTATAACATTTGCTGCAGTCCTTCGCTGCCATCCTGATAGAGATAGGCGCTCAGAGCATCCGGACCCACACCGGTGAGCTTATGCAGAAGATCCTGTTCCCAAAAACACCCCGCGCCGGTTTTCCACAAAATACCTCTGTAGTTGCCCCAGCTGTCGGAAAAGGTAAACGCCGGATATTCTGACAGCCACCCCAACTTTCCAGGATTTTTTGTGTTGATAACCATGATAGTGACCATCAGCACAAAGACGCACGACGCCAGGATCCCAAGAGCGCGGGTGAAGAAATGCATGTGTTTTTCCGGATATCTGCCTTTTGAGATTGCCCTCCCCAGCAATGCCAGAGAAAGACAGGATAGGATTAATATGACAATTGGAGCAGCCCCCGTGGTCAGCAGATCTATTGCTTCATCCTCCATGTTCAACCTTTTGGGCGCCAGGACACGCAACAGTTCCGTAAACAGGCAGGCGGAGGAGAGCAGCGCCGCCAGCACCCAAAAATTGTACATCCGGCTGCCGTTGCTGGCAGACAGCACAAATATGACCAGGCCCATCAGCCCCAATGTCACAATTCCGCTCATACTTCCCTGTGTCACCAATGTGCCAAACCCCAGAAGCGCATAGCCATAAAACAATAGATTCCGCCAGTTCCTGCCGCTGCTTTTCCACAGCAGGCCAATCCCTGCAAACAGCACAGTCACCGCATATCCACAGTACCAGTTGAGATGTCCTATTGTAGAAATAAACCCTGGGTCATCCGAAATCATATCAATGGGATAAACGCCGAAGCGGTTCAAATACCCCAGCAAAAACACTGCCGCCGAAGCCGGAAACAGCAGGTAAAAGATTTTTTTCCGCGGTTTCCAGCACTTGGCGATAAAAAAGTAAGCGGCAATCAGTGAAATCTGCGGGAGAAATCCCGTATACCAGCCGTCCTCCGCTCCCCATAACGCGTTCTCTCTGTAATTGGAGCACAGATAGGAAATGGTCAGGGCCAGCCCGTAGAAGCCAATGAATAAATCGGGAAGTGTCACTTTTTTTCCAATTCCACGCAGCTGCTCCCGCCACACTGCCCCTGTGAGCCGCCCTTTATGTTCCAACAGAAATGTCCCAAAGGAGAGTATCATAGAGATCAAAAAAAGCGGGAGAAGTCCCTGTAAGGCAGCTGTGTTAATCCTGCGGCAGAGAAGCGCCTTATCCGTGGCAATATGGACATATCCCTCCTGAAAATAAAACGGCATTACTGTTATCATCAGCACCAGATAGACGCAGAGGATCAAATCCATAATATAACGAATCCCGTCCTGGATCTTTATCAGCTGTACGGTGATATTTTTTTCGTTTTCTGTCTGTGGTCTTGTCTCCATATATGTTTTACCTGAATTCCTTCTCAAAATCAATGCGGCGTTCCCATACCTCTGTCTTTTGTCACATGTTCCGCCTTCAATGGGTGCAAAAAAGCGCATAGCACTGGTTTTGACCGCTATGCGCCTTTTATATGAAATATTTACACTGATACCCTGCATTTTCAATTCAACGGACGTTTTCCCTCTTTTTCGCCGGAAAACACAGCCATTAGCGTCCGCTGTTTCCGCCGGAGATACTGGGAGCGTCAGGAGCGCTGTTATCTTCATTGGAAGAATTATTAGCAGCAGCTGCTGCCGCTTCCTCAGCTTCCTTCTTCTCAGCCATACTGCCGTACACTCCAGAAGTTCCTTCCGTTCTCTTCTCATTGATGCCGGCGGTCATATAGTGCTTGGTGATTGCCAGAACATCGCTGCCGAATGCCGCTGCAATGTCCCCATAAGCCTCTGCATAGAGCACAGGGTTGAACAGCACACCCTCGCCTCTCTTCTCATAGGCGCCCACTGTCAGAAAATGCTCTACATAGGCGTCCCAGTTGTCGCCGAAAGCTTTATCCAGATCCGCATATGCCTTCCTGTACTCTGCTACGTTCAAGATGGGGCTGAAAGTTCTGCCTTCCTTCAAACCGGAGTTCAGAAAATGCTCATAAAGCTTCCCTTCGTCATAGCCAAGGGCTTCCTTCACATCCGCATTGTTGTCCGCATAATACTTTGCATCGAAAATATCTTTCAAACCTGCTGCGGACACGCTGAACACATTACCAAGAAAAGCGGTTGCAACCACTCCCCCAAGCAAAACCTTCATAATCTTTTTCTTCATATTAAACCTCTCTTTTTTCTACAACTAAAAATTATGTAGCTGAATACAAAAGGTATCTTACCCCAACTCTTTTCGTTTGTCAATAGAAATCCGTTTTTCCCAGTTCTTTCCTGAGGCTGGCTTTTAAAGATACAAAATTGTATAAACTTTTCATGGTAAATATGGCAGACGCATACCATGCTTTACCCCTCGTTATACTCCTTTAAATATAAATCAACCCTTTTCTGAATCATGTCTGCCACCTCCCGGGCCGTCTTATCCCCTGCAAAATTAATATGAATTTTATTGTAAACACAAGTGTTTTTTTGTATAATTGAGGTGTAGCAGGAGTAATCTATATCATAACTTCTGCCGAATTGTCAAAAGCGAGGTGGTAAAATGGCGCAAAGTACGCCGAAACGCAAAATAAAGGACAGCGTGTTTACAAATTTGTTTCAAGATAAAAAATATCTGCTCCGATTGTATAAAGCACTTCATCCAGAGGACAGTGATGTGACGGAGGATGATATAAAAGATATTACCATTAAACATATACTGGTGGACGCAGACTACAATGACCTTGGTTTTTCGGTTGGTGAAAGACTTGTCATACTGGTTGAGAGCCAGTCAACATGGACATTGAACATCATAATACGTGCGCTGATGTATCTGATACAAACCTACCACGACTTTTTCAAGCGTACAAAACAAAACTTGTATGGTTCTAAAAAAGTAAATATGCCAAAACCCGAATTGTATGTGATATTTACGGGTGAAAAACCGAAGAATCCGCCCGACACCATATCACTTTCAAAAGACTTTTTTAACGGCGAAAACATAGCGCTAGACGCAGAGATCAAAGTGCTTTATCAAGAGGACGAGAACAGCATTATCGGGCAGTATATTATTTTCTGTAAGGTATACAATAAGCAGAGAAAGAAATATGGGCAGGTAAAGAAAGCGGTAACAGAAACAATCCGTATCTGTAAAGACAGAAACGTGTTGAAAGAATATCTTGAAAATAAGGAACAGGAGGTTGTGGACATTATGATGACATTGTTTGATGACGAACAGGTTTTGGAAGCATATGCAAAAGATATTGACGATAATGCTACTCATAGAGAAGCAAGAGAAACAGCGAAACGAATGATAAAAAAAGGTAAAATGACACTGGAAGAAATCGCGGATTATGTTCCTTCATTGCCATTTGATGAATTAAGAGAACTTGAAACAGAAGTTATGCATTTGATATAATTGATGAAATTACTTAATATTAAATTAACAGCGTAAAGGCGCATGGAACAGCAAACGATAATCCATGTGTCTTTTTTGCGATATGTTCTCGGAATCATGAACCTATCAATCAAAGTCATATGTAAATTATGCCCCTAAATAAAACCGGAAACCTGTGAACAGGTTCCCGGTTTTTGCTATTTGAAAACTTTGAATGCCAACAATTCCCCAAAAGAAACACCACGCTACATATTTTTTGCATTCAGGCACCTTACTGCGTTCAGCACCGCCAGCACCATCACTCCCACATCGGCAAAGATGGCCAGCCACATATTGGCAATACCCACGGCACCCAGTATCAGACAGACCGCCTTCACCGACAGGGCAAACGCAATGTTCTCATAGACAATGCGCAGGCATTTTCTGGAGATCCTGATGGCCAGCGCCAGCTTCATGGGGTTGTCGTCCATAAGCACAATGTCCGCAGCCTCTATGGCGGCGTCTGAACCCAGAGCACCCATGGCCACCCCGATATCCGCCCTGGAGAGCACCGGTGCGTCGTTGATCCCGTCCCCCACAAAGGCAAGCTTCTCCCTGGCCCCTTTGTGCTCCAGCAGTTCCTCCACCGCGGCCACCTTATCCCCAGGCAGAAGTTCACTCTTCACCTCGTCCAGTTTCAGGCTCTCCGCCACCTGCTGAGCCGCCCCATGGCTGTCCCCGGTGAGCATCACCGTCTTCTTTACCCCGGCCGCCTTCAGGGCGCCAATCGCCTCCCCGGCCTGTTCCTTCACCACATCCGAGATCAGAATGCACCCGGCATAACGTCCTTCCACAGCCACATGAACCACGGTTCCCGCCGGGATCCCCTTGTTCTCCGGGTAAAGTCCCAGCTTCTTCATCAGCTTCCCATTGCCCGCGGCCACCTGCTTCCCGTCCACTGTGGCCGTCACGCCATATCCGCCGATCTCCTCCACATCCCCCACACGGGCCGGATCCACGTCCCCTGCAAAAGCCTCCTTCAGGCTCCTGCTGATGGGATGAGTAGAATAGCTCTCGGCGCAGGCGGCAAGCTCCACAAGTCCCTGGTCTCCCCCTTCAAATTCCGGCGCCGGATACACCCCCGTCACCTGGAACACGCCCTTGGTGAGAGTGCCCGTCTTGTCAAAGACCACATACTTTGTCTGAGCCAGGGCCTCCAGGTAGTTGGATCCCTTCACCAAAATCCCGCAGGAGGAGGCCCCGCCGATGCCTCCGAAAAAGCTTAAGGGAATGGAGATCACAAGGGCGCAGGGACAGCTTATCACCAGGAAAGTCAGGGCCCGGATAACCCAGGTACTCCAGGCCGCCGGATCTCCCATGAGCAGACTGACCACGGAAGGCACCACCGCCAGAGCCAGGGCGCTGAGGCATACCACCGGAGTATAATACCTGGCGAACTTGGTGATAAAATTCTCCGTGCGGGCCTTTTTCATGCTGGAGTTTTCCACCAGGTCCAGAATCCTGGACACTGTGGACTCTCCGAATTCCTTGGTGGTGCGGATCTTCAGCAGGCCTGAGAGATTTACGCAGCCGCTGATGACCTCGCTGCCCCCAGAAACCTCCCTGGGCAGGCTCTCCCCGGTGAGCGCGCTGGTATTCAGGGCTGACCTTCCCTCCACCACCACGCCGTCGATGGGAATCTTCTCCCCGGGCTGCACCAGGATCAGGCTGCCCACTTCCACCTCGTCCGGATCCACCTGCACCAGACTGCCGTTCTCGTCCTCAATGTTGGCATAGTCGGGCCGGATATCCATAAGGGCGCTGATATTTTTCCGGCTTTTTCCCACTGCCACCGCCTGGAACAGTTCGCCGATCTGGTAGAACAGCATCACCGCCACCCCTTCGACAAACTCTCCCTCCAGGCCCCGGGCCTCATTGTACACCCCCAGCAGCATAGCCCCCACCGTGGCCACCGCCATCAGAAAGTTCTCGTCAAACACTTTCCCCCTGACAATCCCCAGCACAGCCTTCCGCAGGATATCATAGCCAATGATAAGATAGGGCACCAGATACAGAGCAAATCTCAGGTATCCCTCCACAGGTACAAAATGAAGCGCTGCCATCAGCACGGCGGCGGCTATGATCCTATATAACATCTTTTTCTGCTTTTTTGTCATCTCTGTCCCTCTTTTTCCCTGCACTGTCCAAGTAACGGTTAAAGAATGAATCTTAACAGTTCCTTAGCTCAAGTTTCAGTCCAGAAATATCTCACAGTCATCTTCCACTTTTTTGCAGGCCTTCTGCACTGCCTTCATGACACTGTCCTCCTGGGCGCCCTCTGCAAACTCCACCTTCATCTTCTGGGTCATAAAGCTCACCGTCACCTCCTGGACTCCCGCCACCTTTCTGGCGGCTTCCTCCATCTGCAGCGCACAGTTTGCACAGTCCACCTCAATCTTATAAGTTTTTTTCATTGTCGTACATCCTCCTTTTCTCTTACCTCTCCCGTTATCATCTGAACCATTGTTCATATGTTTATATTACCACATCTCCCGGAAAAGTCAATATGATTTTATGGAAATTTTAAGAAAAGCCCGGCGAATGGTATTGAGTCAATCAATGAGGGTATGGTATAATATTGAAGTATGCTGCATGCTTTAACCGACAATAGTATTGAATGAAATTGACAGACATCCGTTACACAAGTATTTATATCGATACAAATACTTATATAGGAAAGAATACCTCTCCCAAGGGCAGGCCTGGAACTTTTCCCGAAAACTTGCAGTGCGGAAATGCTTTCAGGCACTCCCGGGAGAGTGACCGGAGACAGGATAAAACATGAGAAGAAGATCAAAGCAGAAATTTAACAAACTGGTTCCACGAGAAAAAAGCACAAGGGTAATTCAGCTGGAGAGACGGGGATATATCTCCAGGGGCTGCCTCACGGCGGCCTGGACTTTCCGCATCCTGGGCATTCTGTGCCTGCTCTACTGCTGCGGCATTGCCCTGGCAGGATTCGGCACTTATTTTTTCCTTATATGGGGCCTTATGGGGGCTGTCTTTCTGGGATTGGGCGCGCTGCTTGTGAGCCCGAAACTCCTCTCCCTGATGCCCAGGTGGCTGAAAATCACCGCCGTCAGCTGTTTCACTCTGGCGCTTCTCCTGTTCTGTGTGGTGGAAGGCCTGATTTTTACCCAGTATAACGCCCAGGCGGATCCCGGTGCGGACTACTGCATTATCCTGGGTGCCCAGTGGAAGACTTCCGGCCCCAGTACGGTACTGCGCAGGCGCCTGGACAAGGCAGTCTCCTACCTGCAGGCAAACCCTGACACAAAGGTGATTGTCTCCGGAGGACAGGGCGACAACGAACCCTTTGCGGAAGCCCTGGGCATGCAGGAATACCTGCTCCAGGCAGGCATCAGCCAGGACCGCATCCTCACAGAGGCAGAGTCCTCCAGTACATTTGAGAACCTGGTCTTCAGCGGCAGACTCCTGGATCCGGGCAGCAGCCGGGTGGTGATTGTCACCACCAATTTCCACATGTTCCGGGCCTTAAAAATAGCCCAGAAGCAGGGGTATGCCCATGTGGAAGGTTTAGCGGCGGACTCCGTCCTGGGAATGGCCCCCAACAATCTGCTGAGAGAGTTCTTTGGGATCATCAAAGACTTTGTGATGACAAACCTGTAAAAGCGGCACAGGCCCCGTCGGGCCGGGGAGTTGTAAGATGGATATCAATGTGGGAGATGTTGTAAAACTGAAAAAAGTGCATCCCTGTGGAAGCAGGGAGTGGGAAGTCCTGCGCTCCGGCGCGGACTTTCGCTTAAAGTGCAGGGGCTGCGGCCGCCAGATTATGATCGCCCGCAGGCTTCTGGAAAAAAGTGTAAAAGAAATTCTATAAATGTGTGTCCCGGCCGGTGGAGGATGGAACGGTCCCCTGCCCCCGGGTCTGACTTTCCCATCATTGTGCGGTGTGGGAAATGTCGGAAGAGAAAACAAAACTGCACGGAAACGAGGATATATGTCTGACAGCTACAATAACAACGAGAATATCGAAGACTCCGAACAGGAATCCACCGTCGGCAAAGACGCTTCCACAGGCAAAAATGCGGGAAAAAGCGACAACAGTGAGTATGAAGATGTGTGTTTCATCTGCCGCAGACCTGAGAGCAAGACGGGAAAAATGTTCAAGCTCCCCAATAACATCAGCGTCTGCAACGACTGCATGCACAAGACCATGGAGACCGTGAGCCAGTTCGACTACCAGGGAATGCTGAACAACCCCAACCTCCGCAGTGAAATTGACCAGATGTCCAAGCAGGGAGGATTTCCCAACATCAGCTTTGTGAACCTGGCAGATCTCCGGGGGGACGGGGGTATCCCCAACAAGCAGAAGCTGAAGAAGAAAAAGAAGGACGAACAGGCGCCGGTGCTGAACATAAGGGACATTCCCGCCCCCCACAAAATCAAGGCAAGCCTTGACGAGTACGTGGTGGGCCAGGAACACGCCAAGAAAGTTATCTCTGTGGCGGTGTACAATCATTACAAGCGGGTTGCCACAGGCACCATGGACAATATTGAGATAGAAAAGTCCAATATGCTGATGATCGGGCCCACAGGCTGCGGCAAGACATACCTGGTCAAGACCCTGGCCAGGCTTCTGAACGTGCCCCTGGCCATTGCGGATGCCACCTCCCTCACCGAGGCAGGCTATATCGGAGACGATATCGAGTCCGTGGTCTCAAAGCTTCTGGCGGCGGCGGACAATGACGTGGCCAAAGCGGAACAGGGGATTATCTTCATAGACGAGATTGACAAGATCGCCAAGAAAAAGAACACCAACACCCGGGATGTGAGCGGCGAAAGTGTCCAGCAGGGCATGCTGAAGCTTCTGGAAGGCGCGGAAGTGGAAGTCCCCGTGGGAGCCAACAGCAAAAACGCCATGGTTCCCCTGGCCACGGTGAACACCAGGAACATACTCTTTATCTGCGGGGGCGCTTTCCCGGATCTGGAAGAGATCATCAAGGAACGCCTGAGCAAATCCGCCTCCATAGGATTTAATTCAGAGCTGAAGAACAAGTACGACAAGGAAAAGAATATCCTCTCCAAGGTGGCTGTGGAGGATCTGCGGAAATTCGGCATGATCCCGGAATTCCTGGGCCGTCTGCCCATCATCTACACTCTGGAAGGACTCACCAGGGAAATGATGGTGAAGATTTTAAAAGAGCCCAAAAACGCTATCCTCAAGCAGTACCAGAAGCTTCTGGAGCTGGACGAGGTTCAGCTGACCTTTACCGACGAAGCCCTGGAAGCCATGGCGGACAAGGCCATGAAGAGGGACACAGGAGCCAGGGCCCTTCGCTCCATCATTGAGGACTTTATGCTGGATATCATGTATGAGATTCCAAAGGATGATAATATTGGCAAGGTTACTATTACCAAGGAATATGTTCAGGGAACCGGCGGCCCCATCATTGACATCCGGAGCAGCATGATTCTGGATAATTCCGGCGTCTCATACGAGAAAGCCTCTGGGACGGACCAGGAAGGAGGAAGCCAGTGAAAGCGTATCAGGAAGCAGTAGACGAGTTAAAATCCATTGTCCAGGAGCATGACAATATCGTGTTTTTCGGCGGGGCAGGCGTGTCCACGGAGAGCGGTATTCCGGACTTCCGAAGCGTGGACGGCCTGTACCACCAGCAGTACGACTATCCTCCGGAGACCATCCTGAGCCACAGTTTCTACCGCCAGAACCCTGGAGAATTTTACCGTTTTTACCGCAGTAAAATGCTCTTTCTGGACGCAAAGCCCAACGCAGCCCACCAGAAACTGGCCCGGCTGGAACAGGAGGGAAAGCTCAGGGCGGTCATCACCCAGAATATTGACGGGCTCCACCAGGCGGCGGGAAGCAGAACCGTCCTGGAACTCCACGGCTCGGTGCTGCGGAATTACTGTGAGAACTGCGGGAAATTCCACGATGTGTCCTATATCCGGGACTCCGCCGGCGTGCCCAAATGCAGGTCATGCGGCGGTCCCGTGAAACCGGACGTGGTGCTCTATGAGGAAAGTCTGAACCAGGACACCCTCAAAACCGCCATAGACTACATCACCAGGGCCCAGGTACTGATCATCGGGGGCACTTCCCTGGCGGTATATCCCGCCGCAAGCCTGATTGATTATTTCAGCGGGGATAAGCTTGTGGTGATCAACAAAGCGCCCACACCCCGGGATTCCCACGCGGATCTGCTGCTCCAGGCTCCCATCGGGGAAGTGTTTTCACAGCTTTAAACGGTAAACCTGATTGACATACCCGCAGAAAGCTCCAGGCCGGAGGGATTCCCTGGCCTGGAGCTTTTTATATTTTGCTGCGCTTTTCTTAACGCTTCTGTTTTTTCCAGTTCTCGATTCTGTCGCTGCTGGATGCCAGAGCCTTGGTCAGCTGCAGTACCACCTCGCTGAAATACCTCTCCGGCACCTCCTTCAGGAGATAGGAATTGCTGTCGTCAGCCTCATCGTAGACATAACTTCCCCTCATGATGCCGCTCGTCACCGTGTTGCCGTTCTCGTCCACCACCGTGCCGCCTGCATTGTAGAACCTGACCTCATAGACGGTCACATCCTCGTTCATGCCGCCCACATAGCTGCCCGAAAAATGCAGTTCCACGCCCATGTGCAGCTCCTGGTCCTCCCTGTAATAGCTGTAAATACCTCCTCCGTCCTGAACGGAACCTTTGTACCAACCAAAACTCTGAAGCTTGCCCCCCAGGGACAGATCGTTCACCACATAGCCGCCAAATCTCTCCAGGCTCTTCTCGTTCTCTTCCTCCTTGGTCATGTAGTACACAGGCCGGGTCAGCTGCTCAATGGGCTGGGTAATCTCATAGTCCTCCAGCTGCTCCTTCCAGGTCTGAAGCGATTCCTCCGACAGCTCAAGAGGGTGCACCAGGGCAATTTTACTCTGAACCGTCCCCTCCTGTGGATCCGGGGTCCGGGCATTCTCTGCCTGCGCGCCCTCGGGCAGTTCAAACTCATCCTCGTCCTCGGTGTTAAAGGAACCGTCCTCCATATAGCGGAAGCTCGTTACCAGCTTGTGATCCTCATAGAGCCCCCACACAAGCCCAATGGCAAACTGGTGCATAATGGGATTGTTCACAAACAGATTCTTCCAGGACTCCACGCTCCACTGCCTTCCCGAGGAAAGAGCCATCTCCAGACGCATCTTCTGGCTGGTCACAGTGGCCTTCATCTGCTTTTTCATCAATTTGAACTCTTCGTAGGCCGCCGCTGCTTTATCCTGGTCATCCTTCTTGCCCGGCGCCGGAAGATTCTTCAGCTTTTTGCCGGAGGCGTCATAGACCTCGATCTCCAGGGCCGGGGTGATCATCACCGTAAACTGCCGCTCTCCATAGTCGAAAATACGCTCCATTTTGCTGTTAAAGCCCAGATCCGGCACAATCCTGTCGGCCAGCTCCTCGGTGGTGATTCCCAGCTGTGAGGCGGCAAACTCCAAAGCCTTCACCGCGGCCGCTTTCACCTGCTTAAACTTGAATTTCCGGGAAATACCGTCCACAATCAGCAGGGCCTGGGGATCCGGGTTCAGGGTCAGGGCCTGCACCGCCTCCGACGCAATGGCTCCCCTGGCAGCCACAGGCCATTCCTGAATCTGGTGGTGAAGCTTCCTGATAATGTCAGGGCCCCCATGGATGGACGCCGCATAGAGCACCCAGCGCTTTTTGGACTCCGCCCCCGCCTCCATCCATTTGTCAAAGAGTTCATTCACATAGTGGGCAAATTCCTTCTCATCCAGTTCCCTGGCAAGAGCAGCCCCGGTGGGACTGATGCCGCAGGGGGACATGGAGGAGTAGGCCAGCAGCACTGCCTGCAGATATGCCTCCGATGCCTCCTCTCCCTTCTTGTTGTGTACTTTGGAAAAAGGCGTCTCGTAGGCCCAGGCCAGGCCCCGCTTCTTATTTCCCTTGTGCATGTCCTTCACCAGGTCGTCCAGGGAAACAGCTCCCCCTGCCGCCTCCACAGCCTCCACCTTAAGCACGGACTCCAACAGCCCTCTGACCTTGTTGTTCTTCTCTTTCTCCAGGGTCTGGGTAAGGACATCCTTATATGGAGCGCTGCCCCATTTGTCCAGAACCCTTATGGCAGTCTCCCGGTCCGCCGCCTTTTTGGAAGAGAGCAGTTTCAGGATATCCTCCTCCCACTCCTTCTTTCCGCAGAGGATATCCAGCAGCACCTCTTTCACACTCTTGGCGGAATCCTGCCCGAAGCCAAGAATCACTTCCTTATTTTCCTGGGGCTTTTCCGCCAGAAGGCTCAGACCGAAGCAGCGCCCTGTGCTTCCTGCCTTCTGAATGGCCGTGACCATCTCATCCCGTCTCTCTTCCAGGTACTTGCCAAAGATTTTTCCGCACATGTTCTTCAAGTCAGCCTTCCAGGAATCCGAGTACATGGCCTCATACATATCCTCATAGGTATTCAGCTGACAGCGCAGGGCAAGTTTTTCGGAATCGGCCCCCTCAAACAGCCTGATGATCCCCCGCTCCAGCACTTTGCTGCTTTTTATCACATAATAATAGTAGTTATAGCCCCGGCAGAGCATCAGCAGTGTCTCGCACCTGCAGACCAATTCGTCATGTCCGTATGTCTTTTGATAGTTCTCCAGCAGTTTCCAGTGCTCTCCTCCCCAACGGGAACTCTTGTAGACCAGCTCTTCTTCTTTCTCATAGAGCGCCTCAATACCCGTGGTGCCATTTAAGTAATCCACCACATTGTTTTTCACCTGAGGCTCCACCGTGTCCGCCATGGCGTCCACCAGCCTGATCTGCTGCCTGGACAGCTCTTTTTTCATCCGCTGCCCATACAGCTCGGAATCCTGCTCTTTCACAATGGACGTCATCAGATTGTATGTGTCAAAGTCCGCACTGTCCATAAAAGTCAGATAGCCTTCTTTGTTCTTTTTGAACTGTACATTCAGCACCTGTTTATAACCCTTCTCCGCCGCCCATTTCAGGTACCTCATGCTGTCCATGTGGAAAATCTGGTCAAAATTTCCGCCCCGCCCGCTGAGGTCTCCCCGAAGATCCAGCACATCCATGGCCCCCAGAGCAGCCTCCGTATCCATGTACAGGCACAGACGCACTATATTCCGCAGCACCGGTGACAGGGCAAAGTTCACAAAGGCGCAGCCGCAGAGAATGCGCAGCATATACCGCTCCATAAGAGACTTTTTCTGCACTGCAGCCAGAAGGGCGTCCTCCAGATGGTCATTTTTTACCGCCTCCACCAGGGTGTCCAGATCCTTTCCCTGGATCCTGTCTCCAAACAGGCTTTCAATACTGTCTGTGACAATTTCCTCATACCTTGCCATCAGCTCTTTGTCATCGCTGCCCACCCCCAGGCTTTTGTACTCTCCCTCCTCCGTCAGGACCGCTTTGGGCTTTGCAGCGGGATATTGTACATAAAAATATGCCGCCAGAATTAAGATTTCCCCCTCCGGTGTGTTGTACTGATAGTCCCAGGCCTGTTTCAATTCCATCGGGTCTTTCTCCAGCATTTTGAGCAGCACGTTCATATTGTACTTGTTCAGCATCCACTCTTTGGAAGCCATTCCCGCCGCCCAGACAGCCGCCCTCTTTACCTTGTCCCCCAAGTACCTGCTGTTCCCGGAGATATCCGGGGGAAAAAGGGCCTTGCCGCTTGTCATGCCCACCGCAAAGAGCAGCCGTGAAAGCCTCTCCATATCCTCCATTCTCCCCTTGCTCTCCATCTCATGAAAGAGCAGGTTGACCTTTGCGGCACTCTCTGAGGGAACCTTTTTCAGGTCTCTCAGAGGAAATTTCTCCAGAATCTCCTCATCGCTGTTCCCCTGAAGATAGTTCTCCGCCATCTCCATCTCTTCCTCTGTAAACACCTGAAGATTCTCCAGTGCTTCTAATGTTTTCATCAGACGCTGTTCCTGTGGATTAATCATGCCTATACCTCCTGATTCCAGTTCCGTCTCTTTTATTCCAGTTCCGTCTCTGCACTTCAACGCCCTTGCTGGGGAGTAATTTCTGGCCGCAAGGACATGCGTCCATAAATTCTCCCGGGCGTTTTCGTTCCGAGACTGTCATTCCGAGACTGTCGTTCCGAGACTGTTTTATTGGGTTTATAAATTGTCAGTTTCTTCTATGTCTTCTGTGTAGGTATTTGAATAGTATGCCAGTCCGCGGTCGTATGCTGTTTTTTGCTGTGACAAGTACAGGTATTCTGTTACCTGTGTGTAGAGTTGGGCCATGTGGGAAGTATTTTTCTCCATCTGGTGGCGGCCTGCGGAGGCCTGCTCAAAAAGTCCGGAGAGGAGCTCTGACAGGCGGGCCATGCCATACTGTTCCGTAGTCTGGGCCGCTCTGTGTAATTCCTCCAGGGTTCCGTCGTGGACTGTGTCAAACCCGCTCTGCACCAGGTCCTCCATCAGCCCGGAAATGCCATGCAGAATCTCCTCCATGACATCATATTTTGACCTGTGGTTCATGGGGTTCACCTCCTTCTCTCTGCTGACGGGGGACTACAGGATTTTCGGTCTGTCCCATACATCCACAGGATACATCCTCATCCTTCCATCCCGAAGATATATCTTCCCCAGAAAACAGGGAAGTTTTTTCTCTGATATTTTTTCCAGATAGCGTATGGTGTCCGCCTCTCTCTTGGAGTAAGTCACCTCCACCAAAAGCTCCCGGCCTGCCTTGTCGTAAAGGGGCAGAATGAGCTGCTGGTCTGTCTGAGAAAATTCCGCCTTGGCGCAGGAGTCCGGCTGCACATACACAAGCTCCACTCCCGACTTGGGGGCGTCCTGATCCAGAAGCCACTTTCCAGGCTGCTCAATTCTCTCCCGGAAAAGTGTCTCAAAGTCCTCATAGTACCAGCCTTCTATGTCTGACAGCTCAAGTCCCTGGCTACCCGTCACCTCGCCTCTGCTCTCCTGGCTTGAGGAGAGGCGTCTTCTCTCATCGCACCTGGCTCCGCTCAGATGAATTCTGACTTTTAAGAGATCCTGAAAGAAAACATTCACACCCCAGGGCGCCTGGCTCTTCTGCAGATGCCCCCTGCCTCTGCCGGGTTCATAGAATACAGGCCGGGCATTGGTGTATGTATACCATTTCTTTGTGTTCTCCTCCAGAAAATAGATGGTCTCCCCCTCGTAGCCCGTCTGACTTTGGAAATGTTCCATGGCAATGCCAATCAGATCAAGATCTCCCACAGGCAGATAATCCGTCCGGAACTCTCCTGCCTGGCGCAGCACCTCCGCGCCGCTCTCCGCCTTCAGAAGAAGGCCTGACCGGCGGTACAGTCTCGCCACCTGTCCCATTATCTCCTGTGTCTGAAAGGAGGCTTTCCGCTTAAAATACCTGTCGTAGGAGTCGGACAGGGCACGGCAGTATCCCTCAAACCTGGCCAGCCCCGCATTGTGGCTGATAATGGCAAGGCGCTCCAGGTAGTCCAGAACATCGGGGGATGTGCGGGACAGTCCTGTGCCCAGAAGTTCTTCCAGGAAACGTCTGATCTGGCCCGCGGTGTCCTTTACCTGCTCCATGTCGTAGGTCTGAGCATCCCCCAGCTCTCCGCCTCCGCAGACTGCGCTCAGATCTTCCTTTTTCAGGATACCCATTTCCAGCTGGCACCACAGAATAGCCGCCGCCTTGTGGGGGCAGAGTTCCTTCCTGTGACAGCTGCAGGAAGAGTATTCCAGGGGGGACAGCAGCCTCACCGCATATTTTCCCTGAAATTCCTGCAAGGGCAGCTCCACTGTGATCACCGAGGAGTACTGGATCCTGGGTTTCACTTCCGCCAGCGCCAGACCCAGAAAATTCTGCAGGTGACGGCTGGTGAGTACCTTCTTCAAGGCCGACATCCTGTATTCCGCCACCTCCTGTCTCACAGGGGCAGTCAGGTCCGGTGCCTCCGGCGTCTCCTGGGCCGGCACTTTGGCGGCGTCATCCGGCGTCTCCTGAGCCGAAACTTCCAGAGTCTCCGTTTTGTCCTCCCTGGGCCCTGCGTTCTCCTGCAGCGCCAGAATTGCCTGAATCACATGGCGGCAGATGCTTCTGGAGGGACAACTGCACTTGCTCTCCCCCAGGGGATAGTGAACATTCACCGTCTCCCCGCCCACCTTCACCACAACTTCCTGGCCTGTGGACTCAATCTGGGCGGGATTTTCCTCCTTATCCTTGTAGGCACGCTTTACGATTCCTTTATTACTCAGGCCAATCAGGTAGTCATCATCCACTCCCGCCAGCCACGTCTTCCATTCCTCCATATTCGTCCCGCCTTACATGATTATTTTTCCCATCCATTCCGCCAGCTCCTCCGGCGTCATGGCGCCCACAAAGGCTCCCATATCCGCCAGTACTGTCGCGGCATGTCGGTCATAGTTTGGAGTGGCGTCCATGTCCAGAGCCGTCAGCACCACCAGCTTTGCGCCGCTCTCGATGATTCCCTTGGCGGTGCCGTAGAGCCTTGCATAGCCCCCGCCCTCGTACAAGTCCGTCACCAGCACCAACATGGTGCGGAAAGGATAGTCGATCAGGCTCTCACAGTACCCAAGAGCCCTGGCTATGTCGGTGCCGCCTCCCAGCTGAACACTCATCAGCGTCTCCACCGGATCCTCCACATAGCCGCTTAAGTCCACCACATTGGTATCAAATATCACAAGCTTTGTGTCAAGCATGGGCAGCTTGGCAAAGATCCCCGCCATTATGGCGCTGTGGATCACGGAGTCCAGCATGGAACCGCTCTCGTCCACGCAGATAATAACCCGCCACTGGTTGTATTTCTTCATACGGGAGTTAAAATACACGTTTTTCAGTATAATCTGTTCCTGCTCGCTGTCATAATTTTTCAGGTTCATGCGGATGGTCTTCCTCATGTCCAGATTCCGGGCCGATTTCACCGGGCTTGAGGCATTGCGGTTGATCTGTCCAAAAAAAGACACTCTCACCTCCTGCTCCAGCTTCCTGGCGATCTCCTCCGCCACCTTCCTGACGATCTCCCTGGCCATCTGAAGCACCTCTCCCTTCATCATGTGCTTCAGCTCCAGAATCGTCTTCAGAAGATCCTTGTTGGGCTCCAGGCGGCGCAGCACATCTGGATCCGTCAGCAGCTCCGTCATATTGTATTTTTCCAGGGCATGCCGCTCCAGGATCTCCACCGTCCGTTTGGGAAAAAGCTTCTTGATTTTGTGCAGCCAGCCGGGCACCGTGAGCTGGCTCCCCTCACGTCCTCCCCGGCGCTCCTCCCGCACCTCCTGCTCGTCCCCATACTCCCTGGAATACAGATAGTCCAGCACCCTCTCCATGTCCATATAGTTGACGCTGTCGGAGGAAAACGAAATCTGCTCCTGGGCATACTTTCCCAGCACCAGCCGCCATCTGTTCAGTATCTCCTGCTCATCAGCCATGTTCCGCCTCCATCCTGCCCTGTGCGTAGGCGTCAATCTCCCTGCCGTAGGCGTACCAGTGGGGCAGGATCTCCCCTCTGTTCATAATGTCGTGCTTTTCCTTCCCGTGAAGCCCCGCCGCCATGGCAGCGATCTTGTCCGTCTCCCTGGGAGTAAAATATGTGAACGCCATCCGCAGCTCCGGCAAAAGCTCCATGAACTCATCCTCAGACACACTGCCGTAGAACTCATCCAGCATTTTCAGAAATTCCTCCCCGATAAACACCAGATCCCTGGCGGTGAAGAAAAGTCCTTTAAAAAACTGGGCCGTACAGAAAAGCTGTTCTCCCGTGCCTCCCAGATATCCCCGGCAGGTCTGCTCCACCTCCCGGGCCGTCTCCCTGCCGCTTCCATAGAGAATGCCGTGGATGCAGCCGTTGAGTCCCGGGTGGATCTGCCCGTCCCGGCACATCCTGTCAAGGGCGTCAAAAAAGCCCTCCCGCTCCGTCCCGAAGCTGTCCCCTTCCCGGCCCGTGAGCTGGTACAGCAGCTTCAGGGCATTCATGCATCTGCCCAGATCCTCGTCCTTGATGCGGACCATGGAGGGAAGCAGCGTCACCAGTTTCCGGCAGCCCAAATGGATCAGACGGCCCGGCTTCAGCCCGGACCCATACAGTCCCGCCAGTTCCTCCATCATCATAAGGGATTTCACCCCATCGGCCAGGGAGTAAAAGTCCGTATCCTGAAGCATCAGCTCCTGGACCCTGTCGTAGACCGGCCCCAGCTGTTCCCGCAGTCCCATCTCAAAAACCTGGGTCAGCAGCAGGGCACTGTCCCGGGCAGACAGGTCTTTTTTCAGCTCCTCCTTCACCAGCCCTGAGGCGCACTCCTCTATGGTGGCCCCGTACACGGACACGTCAATCAGGGCAGCGTTCACCTGGGCATTCCACTTGTACTTCCAGATCTCCCGCATAAGATTCCTGTCCTTCTTCAGCTGCAGGTTGGGCCCCTTGATCTTCCTGGAAAACCCGGCCTTCAGAAAATTCGTCCTGTGGAAAAACATACTCTCCTGCCGGTGTTTTTTATTGGAAAAAATAGACAGAGTGGCCTCGCTTTCCAGGGTGGAAGCGGCTTTCAGGCCAAATTTCCTGCACTGAGCCTGGAAGTCGTGGATGATGGGAGGCACATCCGCCTGGGGACACAGTTCCCCCACCCCATTTCCCGTCATGCGCTTTCTCAGGATCCGCATGGGCGCGTCCGAAGCCATGGTGTACTCCCCTTTTACAAAGGAGGTCAGGACCGCGTCCAGGAGTTCATAGGCCCCGGGTTCCGGCTTCCCCCGCAGGTCCGCCAGCCCCCGGGCCATGGCACAGGCACAGATTTCGTCGTAGGTGGACAGATATCCTTCCTTCCGACGGGTCTCTTTTCCGCTGGCCACAATCATATCCAGCACCGCACCCCCGTAGGGCGCGTCCGTCTCCTTCATCCCCTCCCATATCTTCTGGTAAAAACCTGGAAAAGGCATTCCGCTGGCGTATCCGTTCAGGGCGTCCGCCGCCTCCATAGAATAGGGCATCAGGTAAACCCCCTGATCCTTCAGAGGCACCCTGCCAAGAGGGCTGCGGGAAGTTTTTGGCGGCGCATCACTCTGTCCGGCTTTGGCTTTCCCAGGGACATTGTCCCCCCTGGAAATTTCAGCGCTGCCCTCTCCCTCCAGCAGGCGTTTCAGTCCGGGGGTGTGAAACCCTCCCGTGACCACAAGCACAACTCCATCCTGGGAGGCGGCCTCCCTGGCCTTCCCGGCAATCCGTTCCGCCATGTAGGCCTCCCTGGCCAGACAGCCCTCCTCACCCAGCGCCTCCTGGGCGGTGTTCTCCCTGGCCAGAGCGCAGTAGGTCAGCAGGTCCTCAAACCACTTGGCGCTCTCCCGCTTCATGCCCCCCAGCTCAAAATACTTCTCCCAGAATTCGTCAAAACTGCGCAGTCCCGTCTTTTCACACAGGCGGTTCAGGTAATCGTTTCGGGAAAGAAGGTAATCGTCGTTGTAGTTATTCTTCTCCTCTTCCTTCTTCAGAAGCCCTTTTCCCTCCTGGGAAGCCGCCAGGATATCCCCGTAAGGCAGGTCGATAAACGCCGTCTCTATCCCCAGCCTGGCCCCCTCCCGCAGCGCCGCCAGCTCGGGGGAATAATCCAGGAAAGGATAATAGCACTTATAGTGCTCTTTCTCCTCGGAAAGCTTCCCGGAGGCGTCGTGGTAGGAGTAATAGATGGCAAAGGGAGCTTTGGTCTCCCCATGTACCATCACCGGGATCAGGGCGCCGGCGTTCTCCGGCCCCTCCACCAGAATGGCGCAGGGGCGGAGGCTCTCTATCATTCTGCTCACATGCAGCGCGCAGGCCGGGCTGTGGTGCCGGACGGGAAGCAGAATTATCTCAGCCATTTCCTGGCTTCGTAGTATTCTTTCCATAATCCACCTTCCTTGCCCTTGCTGCTCTTATCCCGGATTACCGTGTTGAAATATCCCTTCAGCTTCTCCAGATCGTCCTTGTTCTCCTTGGACACCGCCCCCACCAGGGTCTGCACCAGGGAGTCCATGCTGAGAGTGCCGTCCGCGTAATAGTACCCGGTGATCATTGCCTGATAATAGACGGAAACCGCCTCCGCCGTACTCATCACCGAAGAGGGCTTGTCAATTCTGTGGCCCATGGAGGACACGCCCTCCCTGAGCTCATGGTATGTAGAGGCCAGGATCTCCGCCACGTCCTCATCCGCACGAATCTCCAGATGAGCCTCCTCCGCCAGTTTGTCCACCTCGTTCATAATGATCTGCTTCTCCATGGCCGCCTCCCGCACAGGCATAACGGTCTCAAAGTTGAACCGGCGCTTCAGGGCGCTGCTCATCTCATTGACTCCCTTATCCCGGGTGTTGGCGGTGCCGATGACGTTGAAGCCCGGCTTGGCGAACAGAAAACCGCTGTCCCCCAGCTCCGGCACATTCAGCACCTTGTCGCTGAGGACGCTGATAAGGCTGTCCTGGATCTCCGCCGGAGTACGGGTAATCTCCTCAAATCTGGTCAGGATCCCCCTCTCCATGCCCACATACAGGGGCGCAGGCACCAGAGCTTCCCTACTGGGTCCCTTGGCCAGAAGCAACGCATAGTTCCAGGAGTATTTGATCATGTCCTCGGTGGTTCCCGCCGTGCCCTGTATGGTGTTGGTGCTGACTCCGCTGATGGCGGCGGATAAAAGCTCCGAGAGCATGGTCTTGGCCGTGCCCGGCTCCCCCACCAGCATCAGGCCCCGGTTTCCCGCCAGGGTAACAATGCACCGCTCCACCAGCGCGTCATTGCCGAAATACTTTTTTTCGATAAGGTACTCTTTTCCCCCATAAGACACCGGCCTGGAACTGCCCAGAATAAAAGTGCGCACCGCCTTGGGAGACATCTGCCAGTTTTCCGGCCTTCTGCCCTGATCCGTGGCCCTCAGTGCCTCCAGCTCCTCCCGGTATCTGATCTCCACCGGGGGCTTTATAAATGCCTGTTCCATAAAATACCTCCTGTCACAATGCCCAAGAGCCTTTATGCCTCCCGGGCATCCACCTGACTTTTTAAGATCAGTATAGCAAAAAACTGACGAAAATGCCACCTGCAGCCAAAAAATTAAGAACTGAAAAACGGTCTGATCCACAGATCAAACCGTAATCGCCGCCCGTTATCAGCCGACAGACTGATAACGGTTTTCTGATATGTATGAATTCAGCACCGCAGATCCACGGGCCAGTTTCTGAACTGATATCTGTAAATATTTCTTCTTATTCTCTCCACACACTCTTCCTGCCACAGATGGGCAAGATCCTTCTGCCAGTACCTGCTGCCAGGAAGTTCCAGCGCCTCACCGATATCCAGATTCCTGCCCGGCCCCTGCCAGGGCCTGTCATATTTTGACCAGTGCCACTTGTCGGCCATCACCCTGGCCAGCTCGTCGCAGTCATAAAACTGCTCGAAAATGTTTGCCTTCCATATCTCAAACAGAATTTCGTTCAGCTCCCACAGAGCATCCTCCCTGTTCAGGGGATCCATCGAAGAGAACACATTGATCCATCCCCCCAGAAGGTATCTCTTCTCCGGAAGCAGATCCAATTTGATGCCCTCTTTCAGCCTTTCTGCCGCCAGTTCGCTCATCTCCTCCTGGATCCGGGCATCATCCCGGACCACAGGCCACTCCCAGGGCACATACTCTGCGCTCAAAGCCTGAGGTATGGTCTCTATGTCCGTGAGTTCCGCCGCCCGAAACCACAGTTCCCAGTCGGGACACTGTCTCTGCGGATCAAAATACAGCTGATTCTCCTCCACAGTGCTTCTGCGCAGCATCACCGTGGAGGGTGAGATATCGCAGAAAAACAGAAGCTTTGTCCTCATGGCCTCCGAGGACAGCGGAGGACGGCAGATAGAATACCCCTTCCTGCCAAAGCTGTGCCTGTAAGTTTGGGTTGCTCCCAGGCGGGGGTTCTTGTCCATATAGGCGGCCTGTCTGCGGAGCCTGCTGCCCGCCGCAAGGCTTCCCGGCGTAATCATGGCTATATAATCACCTCTGGCCTGCCTCATGCCCACATTGAGGGATTCCCAGAGACCAAGTTCTCCCTGATCCTTCACCATCCGGATCCTTTTTTCCTTATCTGACTGCGCTTCCACAAACCCAGCGGTCTCTGCCGGCAGATCCGGACCGCAGATGACAATCATCTCCCACTCCCCATAGTCCTGCAGCAGAATGCTGTCCATTGTCTTTTTCAGTGCATGTTCCGCGCGGCATGCCGGAAGAATCACCGAAACCTGCGGTCTCTCCTTTTTGGCCGCCATGCTCATAACAGGGAACCTACGCATCTCGTAACAGTCCATCCTATTTCGTGCCCTCCATTCCAGTTTTGTCCCTGCACTTCAGCACCTTTTCCCGTCTTTCGTATACGTTTTGTGGTATGTAGTGAAGTGACTCTTTTATACGGATCACGTTTAATTCATTCTCCGTATATCATGCTACCATCTTCTAGTCTGCTTGTCAACTCTATGGGATAATGTTTTCTCTCTGACAATTACTTATTTTTTTAGGAATGGTAAAATCAAATATAGCTCCCATATGAACTGGCAGTCAAATTCCGAAAGATATTCGGGCAGTCCTCGGCGTGGCAAGCGGCGATCGCATAACGTTTATCGTTGAGGGAAACACCGTCCGTATTGTCAATTCTGCTGTCTACGCTATGAAGGTGCTTCAAAAAGAGATGGCCGGAGAAGCGAAAACTGCTGACTTAACCTCCGATGACGATGTCATGGCGCTTGTGAAAGAATTGAGTAATGAGGACGAGAACGCATGAGGGTTTTGCATAGTTAAAGGCAGATATTTTCATATCTGCCTTTAACAGGATACCATAACCCGAAAATATATGCTATATCTGTTCTTAGCTTCCTTACTCCACAGGACGGCTGCCCAGCTGGATCTCCAGTTCAATGTTCTCATAATTGCCGTCCACAGAGCGCATAACAGTGATCTTCACTGTCTCCCCTGCCTTATAGTGCTGCATGGTGTCCTTCATATCATCGTTGGAAGAAATCTTCCGGCCGTCAAATTTCACAATTACGTCCCCTTTACGGATACCGGCCTGCTGTGCAGGGCTGTCCTCCTCCACTTCCACAATAAACACGCCGTAAGGGATGCCGTACATCTGATTCACCTGCTCTATCACATTCTGCATGGTGACGCCCAGGTATCCCATCTCGCTCTCATCCACCACATCAGTCCTGCGCTCCATGAGATCTGCGATAATGGGGCTTGCCGAGCTGATGGGGATGGCATAGCCCATGCCTTCCACGCCGCTGCCTTTGATCTTGCTGGAGTTGATGCCGATGACCTCCCCGGTGACAGTCAGCAGCGCGCCGCCGGAGTTGCCGGAATTAATGGCCGCGTCAGTCTGGATAAAGGTGCCCTTTGTGCCGTCCTCCATAACCACCTCACGGTTCAGGGCGCTGATATAGCCGCCGGTGACGGACTGTCCATAGCCCAGGGCGTTGCCTATGGCGATAACGGGCATGCCCAGTTTCAGGCTGTCGCTGTCCCCCAGACGGGCGATGGCGATGCTGTTCCTGGTCTCCTGGGAGAGATCCGCCAGGGACACTGAGATCACAGCCAGATCCATGTCGGAGTCAAGTCCTTTGATCCTGGCCGTTGCGGTGGTGCCGTCAATAAAGGATACTTTCAGCTCCTGGGCTCCCTCCACCACATGATTGTTGGTGACAATCAGAAGCTCGTCATTGTTTTCCGCCACAATGATTCCCGAGCCCGCTCCCTCCGTGGGGCGGGTGTAGCTGGGTCCCCAGAAAGTGGTAATCTCCTGGGTAAAGCTGCCCATAACGGATACCATGGCCGGCATCACATCCTCCACCATTTCGGATACATCGTCCTTGACATAAGTCACCTGGCTGGCGCCGCCGGTGAAACCTGTGGGAACGATCCCGCCGGTGTTTTCCTCCCCGGACACCTCCTCCTCTATCTGAGCCGGGGCAAAATAGTCCACTCCCATCCTGACCGCATAGAATCCGGCCCCGGCAAAAACTCCAAAGGTAAGACCCAGGCCCATGCTCAAAACCACTTTCCGCACGGTTCCCTTTTTCTTTTTCCCGCCGCCCATTCCGTTGTCTTTTCCGCCCTCTGTGACGGCCTCTAAAGCATTGTTCTGAATATCAGGATAAATTTCATTTTCGTACATAACGGCTGCCTCCTCTTATCTGGTTTTTCATGGTCTGAAAGCCTCTGTGTTTCCTGCTCTCTTATGTTTTCAAGTATATCGGTTAATTGTGTTGAAACTGTGTTTTGTTCATGAAGTGATTGTGAAAAAAGCTCCGGGAGTTTACCGGCCTTTCCGCCGGTTCACCCCTGGAGCCAATATTCTTTATTGGAGGTAAGTCCCAGAATCCACCCTCTGGGAAGCCTCCTGTAATTCTTACCCAGCAGGTAGCCTGCATATTTAAAGCAGCACTGCAGCCCAAACCCCGGGAATTTGTACAAAAGCTTCTTCTTTTTCAGATACCGGAACGCTTCCTGAATCATTTTTTTCCCCTCCGCCTCCGAGGCCACGGCTCCGAAGACTTCCGGATGATCCGCCTGGGAGACGCCCAGGTCAAAATTGCGCCTCAGCTGCTGCAGATTGGTGTAGCTGTGAGAGTGAATCACCCGGGCTCTGGCCGCGTAGGCCACCCCCCAGCCTGCTCTCACCGCTCCCGCCGCGTAGATCATGTCCTCGTTAAAGATAGCCCGGGGCAGGAATCCCCCCAGTTCCTGGTACACATCCCGCCGGTACGCAGCGCACACGTTGGAACAGAAAAAAGTCTTAATCCCCAGCTCCTCCAGATCAGCCGCCCTCTTCACCCGGGAACGGTCCGGATAGTTAAACTGCCTGGAAATCCTCTCGTACAGGGAGGAACCGGGGCCGGGCAGCTGTCTGGCATAGGCCGTGGCCACCCCTTCTTCCAGAGCGCCCGCCAGCTCCTCTAAAAGCCTTTCGTCCGCGGGAACCGCATCCTGGGTCATGAACGCGAAGATCTCTGCCTGGGAATGTTCCACCCCCCGGCGCCTGGTGCCGCCGTGGTCAAATTCCCGCTTTGACAGGTGGTATACCTGCACATTGGGATATTTTTTCTCAAAATCCGTCCCCGCCGTAAGCTCCTCAAAATACTTTCTCCCCGTATTCATAAGAAGGATCTGCCGGGGCCGCAGGGTCTGCCCCTCCAGGGCGTCCAGAAGGGTGAACAGCTCCCTCCCCGGCCTGTACACGGGGATGATTACATCCATTTCCTTCCCCACCATCTTTTCTCCCCAGACCCTTCCTATTTGTCCAGGTACGCCGCCGTGTCAGAGGTGATCTTCTTGCTGATTTCCTTCACGCTGTTGGATACCATATACTCCTCGTCGTCAAAAAGGAACTCATGGAGCCACACCACATTGCTCTCCAGATCCGTGGGGATCACGCAGGCTCCCTTGGCGCCCATATTGGCATTGCCCCTCCACTGTTCCTGAGGGAATCCGTCCTGCCCCACAATGCTGTACTTGGAAATGTTCTCAATCAGGGTCAGAATGTCCTTGGCATCCAGGCTTGTGTAGATATTGTCAATGCAGTCATTAAAAACTTTGGTCAGCGTCACCAGGTCTGTCTTCTTTGCCTGCTCCTCAATGGCCATCAGCACTTCTCTCTGCCTGGCGGTACGCTTGAAATCGCTTCCCGCCGTCTGGCGGATACGGCAGTAAGCCGTGGCCTGCAGACCGTTCAGAAGCTGATAGCCGCTCTTGGTCACTTCCTTATAGTCACATCCCAGCACTTTGGCCACTCCAATCTGGTAGTTATTGATATGCTTCAGCTCCTCACTGTCAATATCAATATAAACGCCGCCCAGACCGTCAATCACTTCCCGGAGTCCCTTGTATCCCACAGCCACAAAATTGGTAATGTCCATGTCAAGGTTCATGTTCAGCATTTTCACCGCCTGGGGCGCCCCGCCGTTGGCATAGGCCGCATTGCACTTGGTATAGTAATCCGTACCGGTGTTCAGATAGGTGTCACGGTATACGCTCACCAGCTTAATCTCCCCTGTGTCCAGATTGATGCTGGCGATCATAATGCTGTCGCTGCGACTGGACTTAAAGAGCTGCTTGTCGGTCTCCGCATCCAGTCCAAAGAGGGCAATGTTCATATACCCTTGCATGGAGCCCCCTTCCTCCTTCTGCTCCTCCACTTCCTTGGCAATCTCCACTTCTTTGGGGTCCAGGGTTGTCACCTTGGGGCCCTCGCTGGACTTGTTCATCACCAGATACAGCACTACCGCCATGGTCAGAATGATAATGATCTCCACCACCAGAAGAATAATTTTTCCCTTCTGCTTTCTTGCCTTCGCTTTTCCATTTGTTGCCATCTTGCTTTCTCCTTATCAGTATGCATTTTTGTTGACAAACCCTGTAAAAAAAGTCATAAGAATGATTTTAAAATCAAACCATACGGTCCAATTTTCAATATAGTAGATATCGTACTCCACCCGCTTGCGGATGGAAGTATCTCCCCGCAGGCCGTTCACCTGGGCCCAGCCGGTGAGTCCCGGCCTCACCTGATGTTTCACCATATACCTGGGAATCTCCTCTTTAAATTTCTCCACATAGAGGGGCCGCTCCGGCCGTGGCCCTACCAGACTCATATCTCCCCGGAGAATGTTGAACAGCTGGGGCAGTTCGTCCAGGCTGGTGCGCCGCAGGAATCTTCCCACAGGCGTGACCCGTGGGTCATTGCGCACCGTCCAGGCCTTTTTCTCCTCCCCGGGAGCCTGCAGTTCCATGCTGCGGAATTTGTACATATAAAAAGGCTTGTTGTGCAGTCCCACCCTCTCCTGGCGGAAAATCACAGGCCCAGGACTGGTGAGCTTCACCAGCAGGGCCGACAGCAACATCACCGGAGATGTGAGCACAATCCCCACCAGGGCCCCCGCCACATCCATCATGCGCTTAACCAGAATATTCCCTGTGTTGGTCAGGGGCACATAGCGGATGTTCACCACCGGCAGCCCCATCAGGTCCTCCGTGTAGGGTCTGCTTGGAATCAGGCTGTTATAGTCAGGGATAAACTTGGTGTGCACCCCGGATTTCTCACAGATGGAAACCACGCTCTCCAGATAATCATAGTCTTTCAGAGGAAGCGTGATGGCAATCTCATCCAGTTTATTCTCCGGCAGAATCACTTCCAGATTCCCCAGACGGCCCAACACCTTCACCCCCTTGTAGAGGGTTCCTCCGGGAATGTGGTCATCCAGAATACCGCAGACCACATAGCCCCACTGGGGGTTGTCGTTAAGCCTGTCGATATACTCCTCCGCCGCCCGGGAATACCCCACCAGGAGAATGTGTTTCAGGTTGTAGCCCCTGCGCCGAATGGAGCAGAGCCCCTTGCGCAGGTTCAGCCTGAAAAAGGAAGTGGCCGTCACATTGACCACATAAAAATACACCATCACCGAACGGGAGAAGTTAATCTCCCGTATTATCATATACAGCACAATGATCAGCGCCACAATCCCTATGGTATTGGCCTTCACTATACCGTAGACTTCAAAGCGCCGCCGTACTGTCCGCTTGGGCGCATACACGCTGCAGGAATGGTATAAGAACATATAAATGGGCACAATAAAGAATAAGAGCATAAAATAATCGCCCACGGGGAGGACTCCCACCCCCGGCCCATTATTCAGTATATAAAATTTAAAATAATAGGCTATCATAAAAGATACTGCCGTTATGGCAGCATCCGCAATGACCATCAGCCGATTGAATACTTTCTGGTTATCCTTTATCATAAGCGCCACCCACTTACCTTACCCTTATTATAAAAAGAACAACTTAGGAATTTATGAAGTCCTTTCTTAATATTCCTTAAGAATTCCCATCAGGCCTGCGTAGAGCTGTCCCTGGACCCTGAAATAGCAGCCCAGACGTTTCATCTGAAAAGGAATCTTCCGCATTTTTCCAGTGCTGGAAAATATTTTGCCAAATCCCTTCCACAGTCCCTTCAAATATATCCTGCCCATGCCCTTCCTGCAGAAAAACAGAAATTTTATGGAAAATCCCAGCAACAGCAAGGGCAGATTCCAGACCAGCTGCAGAAGGGGCATATTTTTTGCAATCACATAGACGCTGTTGGCCGCGGCCAGGGAGGTCTTCCACTCATTGTACCGGGAGCCGCTGGAGGCGCTGCCGTAATGGAGCACCTCCGCCGAGGGTTCATAGAGATTTCTGTAGCCGTAAAGTCTGGCCCTGTAGCCCAGATCCAGATCTTCCAGGTACGCAAAATGGGCCTCATCAAAGAGGCCGATTTCTTCCAGTATACTCCTCCTGTAGATGGCGGCGCCCCCGCAGGCGGAGAAGATTTCTGCGGGACTGTCGTAACGGGAGGCGGGCTTTCCCTTTCCCCGGGCATAGGCCCACCCCAGGGCACAGTACCTGTCCCCGGCGTCGTCGATCAGTTCCGGCCTGTCCCACATGAGCATCCTGGCGCTGACGGAGAAAACGGAGGGAGAGGAACACACTGCCTCATAGAGCCCCTTCACAAAATGTCCCCTCACCCTGGTGTCATTGTTCAGCAGAATCACATAGGGAGTGTCCGACGCCCGGATTCCCTCGTTCACCCCCCGGCAGAAGCCTGTGTTGGTATCCAGGGCCAGAAGGGATACCCCCGGGAACCGGGCGGCCACCTCCCTGCTTCCGTCCCGGGAGCCGTTGTCCACCACCAGCACCCGGAAATCCGGCGTGCCCTCCTCCTGGTCCAGCAGTGCCTCCAGGCACTCCTCCAGAAACTTAATGCCATTGTAATTGGGAATAATCACCGTTATCTCTTCCAATTTTATCCCCCTTTAAGACTCTTTCCCGGAAGAAGCCTGGGCAAAAGGCTTTTCACAGGGCAGGTAGAGTATCCGATATCCCGCCCCCCGCAGCGCCCGGCACAGCTCCAGACTCATCCGGATCGGATCGCAGCCCCGGGGAAGCCTGGAAGCGTCAAAGGTTTCCCCGTCCGAAAGAGTCCGGTACTCCACCCCCAGGGTCTGTCTGAAGATCTCCCGGCACTCCTGCCGGACCCGGATCCGGCGGATGTCCACCGCCGCCGCATCCTGGCCCAGAATGGCCCGGTGGAGAGGTCCGCTCCATCCCCTGGGCAGCCCCTTGTACATCGGTTGGCCGGCCTCGGAAAGTCTGCCGCTGAAGATCCTGCCCCGGCGGAGAATCCTTCCTCCCACAGCCCCCACGTCCTGCCTGCTGTCAAAGACACTCCCCTGGTACCGGAGGGCATAGAACCCCACATGTTCCATCTCCTCCACCTGGGCCTGCCAGCCTTTTTCTTTCACAAAATCCTCCACCGCCCTGCGCCCCGCCTCGTAGGCATAGGTCTTGCTGCGGGGATTTTCCGCCGTGGAGGCGGCATGGCACCTCCAGTGGTAGAGCACCCTGGGCACATGACAGATGGCCTCCTCCCGGCCCAGAAGCGCCCCGGCCCCCCGCAGCACCAGATCATAGTCCTGGGCCCCCTCATACTCCGGGCGAAGTCTCAGATCCTGCATCAGCTCCCGCTTCATCACCAGAAAATGACAGATATAATTGTTGGACAGAAGCAGTTCCAGATTAAAATCCTCTTTCAGGTGGGGGTCAAAAAATTCTCTGCCGTCCCCGCTGCACTTGTCCTCGTCGGAGTAAAGCAGCTCCGGCTCCACTCCCCGTTTCCTCTCCTGCTCAATCCGCAAAACCATCTCATGAAGGGCATTGTCGGTAAGTACATCGTCGTGATCCAAAAGTCCCACATAGTCCCCCCAGGCCAGTTCCAGGGCCTTGTTGGTGTTGGCAGCTATGCCCCCGTTTTCGGGAATCCGCATATAGCGGATCCGCCCGTCCCACACGCTTCTGACCACGGACTCCAGACCTGCCCCTTCCGTGGCATCTGCAAGAATAAGTTCCCAGCCCGGATAGGTCTGCCGGCACAGGGAGAGGATCATTTCCTTCAGATGTTCCTGACTGGTCCTGTAGACAGGCACCAGAATGCTGAACGTGGGCCCCAGCCCTTCCCTGTCCCAGCGCTCCCTCTGGGCCTGCAGCTCCTTCGGGGCAGGGGGCTCCCACACATAGGGAGGCTGCTTTTTCTCCCAAAGCCTCTCCCTGGCAGCATTCCAGGCCTTTATTATCCCATTTCTCTGAATATAGTATACCGTTTTCGCCAGATCCGCCCTGCTGATCCTTCCCATATCCGCCTCCTCCCTGGGCCTTGCACATACCCTGCACAGTTTGTCCTATGTTTCCCGGCTGCCGCCCTCCCAAGCCCTGTGGAAACAAAGAAATTGTCTAAGAAAAAAGTTCCCTTCCCTGTCTGCACGCCGCAGACCGGAAAGGGAACCGGACCAAAGGATTTTTACAGCACAGCCTTCAGATCCTCCGTCAGCTGGTCAAGCCTGGCCTGGGCATCCTCAAGGCTGCTGCCCTTCACGCCCATGTAGAACTTGATCTTGGGCTCCGTGCCGGAGGGACGTGCGCAGCACCATTCGTCGTCAGGAAGCTCAAAGTAGAGAACATTGGACTTGGGCAGCCCTGTCTTTCCCTCCTGGCCTGTGACCATGTCCACCACCCTGTCGGTCTCGTAATCCCTGAACTTCAGGATCTGCCTGGAGCCGAAAGCCTTGGGCGGATTCCCGCGCAGCTTATCCATGATCTCCGCAATCTGCCTGGAGCCGTCGATACCCTTTAAGGTGATGGTATACTGGGACTCCTTATAGTAACCGTACTTCTTGTAAGTCTCAAGCATCATATCCCACAGGGTCATGCCGTGTTTCTTGCAGTAGGCAGCCACCTCGCAGAGGCACATAACGGCCACAATGGCATCCTTGTCCCTGGCATGGGTTCCTGCCAGACAGCCGTAGCTCTCCTCCAGGCCGAACACATAGTTGTTGCTGCCGGTGCGCTCAAACAGCTTGATCTGCTCCCCGATGAACTTAAAGCCTGTGAGCACCTCAATGAGCCTCACATTGTAGGCCTGGGTGATGGGACGGGTCATGTTGGTGGTCACGATGGTGGTCACAAGGGCAGGATTCTGAGGCATGGTTCCAACGGCGGTGCGCTCCCTGAGTATGTACTCTGCGATAAGCATTCCGGACATATTGCCTGTGAAGGACACATACTCCCCTGTCCTGGAATCCTTGGCGTACACACCCAGACGGTCTGCATCCGGATCCGTTGCCAGCACAATGTCCGCATCCTTCTCTTTTGCCAGACGCAGAGCATAGGTGAAAGCCTTGGGATCCTCCGGGTTGGGATAGTCCAGGGTGGTGAAATTGGGATCGGGATTCTCCTGCTCGGGAACCACATACACATGCTTGAATCCAAGCTCGGAGAGAATACGCCGGGCGGGCACATTGCCGGTGCCGCAGAGGGGCGTGTACACGATCTTGATGTCGTCAGCCACTTCCGCAATCACCTCCGGGTGGATGATCTGCTTCTTCAGCTCTGCCATGTAAGCGTCGTCGATCTCTTTTCCAATCACCTGATACAGCCCCTTCTCCTGGGCCTGATCCTTGGGCATGGTCTTCACTGTATGGTAGTCCCTGATAGCCTTCACTTCCTCAATGATCTGCCTGTCATAGGGAGCCGTCACCTGGGCGCCGTCCTCCCAGTACACCTTGTAGCCGTTATACTCGGGTGGATTGTGGCTTGCCGTGACCACAATTCCCGCCGTGCAGCCCAGGGTGCGCAGGGCAAAGGAAAGCTCGGGCGTAGGGCGCAGCGCGTCGAACACATAGGCCTTGATGCCGTTGGCAGCCAGGCACAGAGCCGCCACATCCGCGAACTCCGGGGACATGCGCCTGGAGTCATAGGCGATGGCCACGCCCTTGTCCTGGGTTCCCTGTCCAAGGATAAAGTTGGCAAGACCCTGGGTGGCCTTGCGGACCGTGTAGATGTTCATCCTGTTGGTTCCCGCGCCGATAATGCCGCGCAGTCCTCCGGTGCCGAACTCCAGCTCCTTGTAGAACCTCTCCTCGATCTCCCCCTGGTTGTCCCGGATGGCCTCAAGCTCCTTCTTGGTGTCCTGGTCAAAATAGTCGTCCTTCAGCCAGAAATCATACTCTTCCATATAACTCATTTCCCATGTCCTCTTTTCTGCGCGGGATCTGTGTCTAACCGCCGGGCCCCTGCCCCCCGCGCCGGTGCAGGCTCCGCAATTAACCATATTTTAGCATAGTCCCAGGAAAAAAGCCACACAATTCCTGAATTTTTAGTAAAGTTGTTTGCCTTCCGGCGCAAAAAGTGTTATGATGTTTTTACAAGCCTAACATGCCGGAACCCATTTACCTTATCTGGAAGTTCGGAGGATGAATCTTTGAAGACTAAAATCGACCACGATGCACTGGAAGCTCTGCTATATTTGATTAACCATCCCAATCAGGCCGACTGCCTGATGGATCCTGCCGCGCAGCTGAATACCGCTGACGCGGAAGACATAGAGCGCCTGCGGACTGCCCTTACCTTAAAGCAGCTTATGGACCAGATGCCGGGGGGATTTTTTATTTACCGGGCGGAGGGCGCCCAGGAAATTCTATATGCCAACACGGCTCTGGTCCGTATCTTTCACTGCGCCTCCCTGAAGGAATTTCAGAAGCTCACCGGCAATTCCTTCCGGGGAATGGTTCACCCCGATGATCTGGACGCAGTACAAAAAAGCATTCAAGCGCAGATCTCTTCCAGCCAGTACCACCTGGATTATGTGGAATACCGCATTATCACAAAGAACGGAGAGGTGCGCTGGCTTGACGATTACGGACATTTTATCCACAGCGACTCGGCGGGGAATGTGTTCTATGTGTTCGTGGGGGATTCCACGGAGAAAAGGATGAGGCTTTGGAACGAGAAAAGCCATGAGCGGCCGGGATACTCCAGAAGGGAAAAGCAGATGCGCACTCTGATGGACGAGTACGATCAGGGCATGGAGGTGATCCACCAGGAATACCTGCGCCATCTGGAACTGATTGAAGGGCTGAGCATAGACTATGAATCCATTTTCTATGCTGATCTGGACGCCAACCAGATCAAGGCCTACCGGGTGAGCTGCCGCTTTAAGAAACAGTTCCCTGTGGAGCACCATGTGTGCAGTTTTGAAGGATTTGACGCGGATTATCTTGAAAACTGGGTCTACCCTGACGACAGGCCCCTTCTGTACGGTGTCACCTCCCGGGAGAACATTCAGGAAAAACTGTCCACAGACAATTCTTTCCATGTGAATTACCGGGTGTACAGGGACAATTCCATCGGCTATATCCAGCTGCGGGTGGTGAATGTGGGCAGCGGAGAGCACATCTCTCAGGTGGTTCTGGGATACCGGAATATAGACAAGGAGATCGTACAGGAGATGCAGCAGAAGCTGCTGCTGTCGGAGGCTCTGGAGTCTGCCAACATGGCCAACAATGCCAAGAACCTGTTCCTCTCCAATATGTCCCATGATATACGCACCCCCATGAATGCCATTATGGGCTTTGTGTCCCTTGCCAAAAAGCGGATGAACGACAAGTTAAAACTCTCCAGTTACCTGGACAGCATCACCACCTCCAGTGAACAGCTCTTGTCGCTGATCAATGACGTGCTTGAGATCTCAAAGTCCGAGGCGGAAAAAATTCATGCGGACATTGACGAGTGCAGTCTGGTGGATGCCATGCAGCAGATACAGCAGTCCACTTTTCCCCACGCCAGCACCAGCTGCATTATTCTCTCCCTGGACATCTCCGGCCTGAAGCATGACATGGTCTACACCGACCTGCAGAAGCTGGTTCAGATTCTGGAGTACCTGATCGACAACGCCCTGAAGTTCACGGAGCCCGGGGGCAGCGTTGCTGTGTCGGTGGAAGAGAAAGACGTAAAGGACAACCATACCCTGTACCAGTTTGTGGTGAAGGACAGCGGCATCGGCATCAGCAAGGAATTTCTGGAACATATTTTTGAGCCCTTTGAGCGGGAGAAGAACACCACCTTAAGCGGCATACACGGCACGGGCCTGGGCCTGACCATCGCCAAAAAACTGGCCGACGCCATCGGAGCCCATATCCATGTCTCCAGCACTCTCGGCAAGGGCAGCACCTTCACCGTCTCCCTTCCCCTGCAGCGGCTGGAGGAGTCTTCTCTGGAGCGGAAAAAGCTGGAGAACGCCGTCTCCAAAGAACCTCCCGCCCCCAGGCAGAAAAGAATTCTTCTGGTGGATGACAATGAGATCAACCTGGAGATTGAAAACGAAGTGCTCACGGACGCAGGCTTCCTGGTGGACACCGTGATAGACGGCAGCCTGGCGGTGGACAAGATGCGCGATACCGAACCTGGGTATTACGACCTGATCCTGATGGACATTCAGATGCCGGTTATGGACGGGTACTGCGCTACCAGGGCCATCCGAAAGATGCCGGATCCGGCGGTATCCGGTATCCCCATCATCGCCGTTTCCGCCAACACCTTTGAGGAGGACAAGAAGAAGGCGCTGGAGAGCGGTATGAACGCCCACCTGCCCAAGCCGCTGGACACCTGCAGGCTGTTGGAGCTGATGCAGACTTTTCTGTGAAACTTATCCGGCACGCCAGGGGGAATGGGAATGTTCTCGCCCGCTGTCCATTCGTCATTTCAGCGGCATATTTCCTCTGCAGCAGTGTGAGTATAAAGAAAGGAGGCCTGAGTCAGTTGTTGACTCAGGCCTCCTTTCTTTATAGGAAACTGTCGAAAATGAAATCGTTTGTGAGCCTTCTGGGAAATGCCCCCTTCTCAGCGGAACAGTCCCAGTACCATTGCGCCCTGGTTCATCTTCTCCCGCAGCATCATGGTCTTGTACTGTCCCAGGAGCTCCTCTTTCTTCTGCTCGGAGATGGCCTTGGGCATATCCAGGTCTTCAATACGGCTTCTGGAACTGAGCTGCTCCAGGGTGGCTGACGTATTGTTATTGTAGGTGTGCTCCAGGCGGTTGGTGGATGCCCCCAGGCTGCTTCTCTGGGATGCCACCATATCAATAGCGCTGTCAATGTCATCCAGGCTGAAATTGCCGGACGTCACGTCGAAGTCTGCGATCCCCAGCGCTTCCAGGGTGGAATTTGCCATGCCGATCTTCATGCCTGTTCCGTCCGGGTTGGTGGCCAGGTGCATGTCTGCCATGCTGCCGTCCAGAAGCTTGTGCTCATTCAGGGATGTGGTCTTGGACATGGACTGAATGCCTTCCTTCAGCTGGTCGATCTCTTTCTGATAAGAGGCCCTGTCGGAAGAAGAGGAAAGCCCGTTCATGGACTTCACCGCCAGCTCACGCATTCTCTGCAGGTAGTCCATAACGCCTCCCAGAGCACCGTCGGCCACGTTCAGGGCCCCAATGCCGTCTTTGGCGTTCTCTCCTCCTACCCGGAGACCGTTCTCTTCTTTTTGCATCTTCTGGCCTATGGCCAGCCCCGCCGCGTCATCCGCTGCAGTGTTGATTCTTTTGCCGCTCGATAGATGGGAATACGACTGGTATATCCCGCTGCCAATTCTCATTGAACTCATATGCATACCTCCTTATTATTAGTACCGTCCCTACACTTCAGCGCCCTTAAGGGGGAGTATTTTGCCTCTGCACAGTTCGCAGATGCAAATTCTCCCGGGCGCTTTCGTTCCGGGACTGTTTGACTTCCTGTTCCGTCTTTCTTCCAGTTCCGTCCCTTCACTTCAGCGCCCTTAAGGGGGGAGTATTTGCCTCTGCACAGTCCGCAGATGCAAATTCTCCCGGGCGCTTTCGTTCCGGGACTGTTTGACTTCCAGTTCCATCCCTTCACTTCAGCGCCCTTAAGGGGGCGTATTTTGCCTCTGCACAGTCCGCAGATGCAAATTCTCCCGGGCGCTTTTGTTCCGGGACTGTTTGGGTTTGTTTTTAGTTTCAATTATGTCTGTTTTATTCCGGTTTTGAGTTTTTTTATTTCCAAAGTTTTCCTTCTTGTATTAAGTATATAACCCTTCCGCAGATTTTTCAACTGGTTTGTAAATTTTCTAAATATTCTGTTTTTTCAGAAAAGTAAACTGCCACAGCAAAAGTTGTGTTAAAATAATTTTTTTAAAACAGCCGCACATTTCACCGCTCTTATCCGTTAAACCTTTAAAAGGAGATTTCACAGTGCATGGACATTGAAGAACAGTATGACAAAATATACCGCTATTGCTACTTTAAGCTCTATGACAGGCATTTGGCGCAGGATGTCACGCAGGAAACCTTTCTTCGCTTTTATAGACGGGATCTGTGTCTTAGCAGGGATGGAGAGCTGCCCTATTTATATACCACCGCCAAAAACCTGTGTGTGGATATGCTGCGGAAAAGTCCGCTGAGCAGTCTGGAAGATATGGATGCCGAGCCGGCATATGATCCTTCCGAAAATTGGGTGGATCGCCTGGCCCTGCGCTCTTTACTTGCAAAGCTGCCGCCCCAGGAACAGGAGTTGTTATTTCTGCGATATGCCAACGAACTGCCTTTCGCCTCCATATGCCAAATTACAGGGCTGTCCCGTTTTGCCATCCACCGCAGACTGTCAAAAGCCTTAAAATGGCTGAGAGAAGAATTAAAAAAGGAGGGATTTTCCCAATGAATTTTCATTGGAAACAGGATTTGAAACAGAAAATCAAGAAGGTCTTCGAGGCCCCGGCACCCCAACGGCAGAAAAAAGAAAATTTTATAAGATCTCTTCCCAAATCCAGAATCAGCACATGGCAGTTTATGCTCACCCAGGTTACTTATCTCAGAAAGCGGGCGCTGGTTCTCTCCCTGCTGCTTCTGTTTCCCGCCATACAAGGGGCTTATGTGATTCAGCAAAACACCCTGTGGATTGTGTCGTCCTTTATTCCGTTTCTGGGCTTGCTGGCCGTCACAGAGTGCACGCGCTCCCCAGTGTACGGAATGGAAGAATTTGAAATGTCCACACGGTTTTCGCTGAAAAATGTCATGCTTGCACGAATGAGTATACTGGGAATGCTGGATTTTCTTGAGCTGATCTGCCTTGCCCCTCTATGCTGTATCGGCAATCAGATCTCCCTGCTCCAGACGGGAGTATACCTCCTTGTGCCATACCTGCTGACCCTCAACATCAGCCTGTGGCTCACCCGCTGTATCCGTGGAAAGGATGCGCTCTATGGCTGTGTCAGCGCCGCGGTGCTGGTCAGCGCGGCAAACTGGGGACTGCACTTTATTGCCGATTTTATCTATCAGTTTTCCTACATTCACTGGTGGGTGATCCTGGCCGTTCTCCTGATTGTCAGAATGGCGCAGGAGATTTATCATATTATCAAAAAGACGGAGGACTTTGTATGGAACTAATCATAGACAGAGTGTCAAAGCAGTACAAGAACAACATTGCTGTTGACCGTATTTCCCTAAAACTGCAAAAAGGCGTCTACGGACTGCTTGGGGCCAACGGCGCGGGAAAAACCACCCTCATGAGAATGATCTGCGGCATTTTAACCCCCACAAGCGGCGCCATCTCTTTCGACGGAATGGATGTAAGCCAGGAGGAATACCGCTCTGTTCTGGGGTATCTGCCCCAGGACTTCGGCTATTATCCGGAATTTTCAGGGTTGGATTTCCTCCTGTATATGGGATCCCTAAAAGGCATGGGAAAGGCACAGGCCCTGGGAAAAGCAAGGGAACTTCTGCAGCTGGTGTCCCTGCAGGATGTGGCCAAAAAGAAAATCAAAACCTACTCCGGGGGCATGAAACAGAGACTGGGAATTGCACAGGCTCTTCTGAATGAGCCGAAACTGCTGGTCCTGGACGAACCCACCGCAGGGCTTGACCCAAAAGAGCGGGTGCGGTTCCGCAATCTGATCCAGGACTGGGGCCAGGAGAATATTGTCCTGCTTTCCACACATATTGTCTCCGACATTGAGCACATAGCACAGGATATCATTATGATGAAGGGCGGACAGATGATCTACCGGGGCCCCTGGGACGAGACCAGAGGAGATTTGGAAGACTTTTATCTGCAGCAGTTTGACGAGGAGGAGCAGAATGCATAGTTTGAGAACCCTTTATGGTTACGAGTTAAAAAAGATATGGAAACGGAAAATTGTCCGAATCACGCTGCTGGTATGCCTGGCCGCGGTGTTCATATCGGTCACAGGTCCGGCGATGGGTTCCCATTACGTGGACAATGAGAAAGCGGACAGCAAGTATCACATATTTCTGGCGGACAGAGAGTACAACAGACAGCTAAGCGGCAGGGAAATCGACCAGACTCTTCTGGAAGAAATGTCAGATGCCTATGGCAGGATCCCTTCTTCGGCGGAAAGATACACCCTCACCGAGGAATACCAGAAATACGCCCGCCCCTACAACGCCATTTTCAGTTTTGTAGGAGATATGACGGATATGACCATCTCCGAGACAAGGCAGTGGATCCCGGACCTGCAGGATCTGTATGCCAGAAGGATGGTTATGCTGGAGGCCCACTGGACCTCCGAAAATTTATCTGAAGGAGAAAAAGAGTTCTGGCGGCAGAAAGAGGCAGCGCTGAAAACCCCCTTTGTCTATCAAAATGCAGACGGCTATTACAGGCTGTTCTCCGCCGTCCCCACCATGGGGCTCCTGGCACTGCTGTCCATATCCATCTGTCTTGCAGGAGTGTTTGCAGAGGAACATGCCAGAAAGACAGACCAGCTGATTCTCTGCAGCGCCCGGGGGAAAAGCGCGGTCTACTGGGCGAAAATCCTTGCCGGAGCCAGTTTTTCCGCCGGCATATCCCTGCTTCTGATGACACTGGGCTTGTTACTGACATATGCCCTGTATGGGTCGGAAGGCGCCGGCGCAATGTTTCAGCTGATATTTGCCCGGTATTCCTGTTCCCTCACAGTGGGACAGAGTGTATTGATTGTGTATGGCTGTATGATTGCCACCTCTGTCATCTTCAGCATCATGGTAATGCTGCTCTCAGAAATGCTCCGCAGCAGCATTGCCGCCCTTGCCGTCACATCAGGAATGCTCATGCTGTCCATGGTTTGTTCCATTCCATACCAGTACAGGATTTTCGCTCAGATATGGGATTTGCTTCCCAGCGCCTTCCTCACGCCGTGGAATATTTTTGATGTGCGTCTGATTTCCGTTTTCGGCCACCACTTTACCGCCTGGCAGGCTGTACCCGTCCTTTATCTCCTTGCAGGCGGGATAATCGCCGCAGCGGGAAAGCCGATATACCGACGTTTTCAAGTGTCGGGGAGATAAGGCCAAACAGTTCAGCGGAAGCTGTGAGACAAAAACTCCCACAGCTTCCGCTTTGTCCTGACTCGGAAGAATTCGACGCTTTTACGGCTTACATGTTCTCCATAACCTCCTGGATCATGCCCCCCGGGAAACGCGCCGTATCCTGGGGAATTTTCAGCACCTGGCCCACGCTGAGAGCGTCGCCGGTGAGACCGTTCAGACGCTTGATGGCATCCACCGTGGTGCCGTATCTTCTGGAAAGCAGCCACAGGGTATCCCCGGAGCGGACTGTATACTCAAAGTAAGGTTCCGAAGCCCCTGCCGGTATCTTCAGCACCTGTCCGATATTCAGCACATCACTGGTAAGGCCGTTCAGGCTCTTGATGGCATCCACCGTGGTGCCGAATCTCCTGGAAAGCAGCCACAGGGTATCCCCGGCCTGAACCACATACTCCCTCTCTCCGGATCCTGCTCCCGGCCCCGGCAGGGGGATATTTCCGGCAATTCCCAGATAAACCGCATAGAGTGCCTTCCATGTGTCAGGCCCCACAATGCCATCCACCGAAAGCTGCATCCTCTGCTGGAAAGCTTTCACCGCCTGCCCTGTGGCGCTGCCAAAGATCCCGTCCTGGGAAACTTCAGGGATCTGAGGATAGAACTCCGAGGCCACATTCAGCAGATACTGAAGGGTGAGCACATCATTTCCCCGGGAACCCTGGCGCAGTACCGAGCTGGGGGGCACCGTTCCGATGCCGAGACTCTGTCCCTCACTGTCCAGCTCCGCCAGTCTGGCCACGGCAGTATAGATACTGGACAGCTTGTTCCATGTGGTCTTTCCCACGATCCCGTCCGCTGTGAGGCCGAAAATACTCTGGAACCTGGACACTGCGGCGCTGGTGCTGCTGCCAAACACCCCTGCTTCGTCCGTAATCACAGGAATGGCAGGATAATTCTTCCGAATCCTGTCCAGATAGGCCTGAATGGTCTGGACGTCAAGCCCCGTACTCCCCACCCGCAGAGGGGTTCCCGGATAGGAGGTCAGGATTCCGGTAATGCTGTCGGTCTGGGCGATTTCCACATCTCTGGGATAGTAGGTGCGCAGAATCTGCAGGGGCGTAAATCCCCTCTGGGCCAGGGACACGCTTCCCCACTGGGACAGTCCCTGGCAGACCACTGTGGATCCGTTGCAGAACGAGGTAAAGTAGGGTGCATTCCTCCCCTGTCTGCGGACATACTGGCTGAATATCTCGTCCACAATCCTGCTGATGGACTCATAAATGGTGCGCCCATGGACATAGGCCTGGTCATAGGCTGTGCTGTTTGTAATATCATAGGCATAGCCCCTGCTTCTGTACCACTCTGTGAACACTCTGTTCAGGGCAAAAGTGATAATGGCATAGATATTGGCCCTCAGAGCCTGCTCCGGCCAGGTAGGGTAAATCTCGCTGCTGGCGGCATTCTTCACATAGTCCGGAAAGGACACCTGTACATTGGGCGCCGACGCTTCCGGCCTTCCCAGGTGCACCGTGATGGGATTGGGGATCACCACCTGCCGCAGCACCCGGGGCGGAATGGCCGGCCCCTCCTGATGGCGCTCCTCCGACATGGCCACGGCAGGTTCCGGGATCAGAATCTCATTTACCACCGGACTGCGCTGCATATCCCGCATGGGTGTCAGGGGCAGGGGCTGAATGGCCGTCTCCCCCTCAAAGATGGGCACCCCCTGAATGGAGAGGGAGTCAAACCCTTCCGCCTGAGCCAGAACCTGATACCCTGTGTAGGGCCTCCGTGGATAGTAAGGGCTCAAAGAATAGCTTTTGTTCACTGTCTCCAGGGCAGCCGCCTGGGTCTGCCCGTTTTCATCCGTGGTCATCTCGTAAAGCCTGCGGCCCTCCCCATCCATAATGCTGACCCGCACCCCCTGGAGCGGAAGGGCATCATGGGCAGTCCGTGCCTGAAAAATCAAGTATCCAGTGGCCATAGACGCTGTAATCTCCTCATCTTGAAATCCATACAATCCCTATATTATATGAAGGGAGCGCAAAAAAGGGAATGAAAAAACTGTTGCGCACCCTGGTTTGATGTGGGATAATAAGGGGAGCAGAACTCAAAAAAACAGGCAAGTTTACCGGAAACATGGCGAGGATAGATTACATGAGTGATAATCAGAATTGGAACACCTTCGGGAAACAGATGGAGGGCGCACTTGCAGACGCCCTGAAAACCGGAGATTTTAAGAACCTGAACCGCCTGGTGAGCCAGACCATGGCCAGTGCGGTGAGCGAGGCGGGAAAGCCGTTTACGCCATACAGCGGATCCCAGGCAGGGAACAGCGCCGCCTCCGCCCGGGCGGAAGCCTTCACGGGAAGCAACACTGCCTGCTCACAGGCACAAGCCCAGGCAGGAAGCAGCGCCGCCTCCGCCCAGGCAAACATTCCCCCCTGGCAGCAGAAGATCATGGAAAAGCAGAGGCAGATGCAGAACTGGCAGGTACAGATGCAGCGGCAGCAGGAGCAGATACGGCAGCGGGAGGCATTTCTGAGAAGGCAGGAAGCACAGCTGCGGCAGAGGCAGACACAGTTGCAGCAGGAGGGCGGCGCACAGGATTCCATGGTAAAATTCAAGAAGGTGGGCAATGTCTCCAATGTGCTCTATCAGGTTTTTGGCGGCATCGGCCTGGGCATCACCGGACTTGTGACCTTCATCCGCACCATTATGCTCTCCTTTGGGGAGACCACCTTCCAGGGATGGGTTATCAATCTTTTCTTCCTGTCCCTGTTCTTCGGCATGATCCAGCTGGGCGTCAGCCAGAGAAGGCGTCTGAAGCGGGCTGAGCGCTATGTGCAGCTGTGCGATTACAGAGTGCACGGGAAAATCCAGCACCTGGCGGTGGCCACAGGCAAAAGCGAGCGATACGTCAGAAAAGATCTGCAGAAAATGCTCCAGCTGGGCTTCTTTCCGGAAGGCCATATGGACGCCGGGCAGACCTGCTTTATGGTAAATGACGATGTGTACCGCCAGTACATGGAGGCGGAGGACGCCAGAAAAGTCCGGGAGGCAGAGGCTTTCCGTCAGCAGGAAACGCAGCAGGAAGAACCCGCCCCCCAGGTATCCGGGGCACAGGCACAGGAGCTGAATTCCATGGTGGCCGAAGGCATGGAGTGTATCCGAAAACTCAGGGATTTAAACGACAGGATTCCCGGGGAGGCCATCTCCTCCAAGCTGTTCTGCCTGGAAAACCTGCTGAAGGATATCTTCGACCGGGTCAGGGAACATCCTGAGCAGATGCACAAAATGCACAAGCTCATGGACTATTACCTGCCCACCACCCTGAAGCTGGTGGAGTCCTATGAGGAGTTCAACCGGGTCAGCTCCCCCGGCCCTGAGATCCTGGAGGCCAAGTCAGAGATTGAGAACACTCTGGACACCATCAACCAGGCCTTCAAAGAGCTTCTGGGCAGTCTGTTCCAGGACGCGGCCTTTGACGCCACCACCGACGCCCAGGTGTTAAAGACCATGCTGGCCAAGGAAGGCCTTACCAGAGAAATGGAGTATGTGACCCTGGGCAGGGATTCCTGAACCCGGGCCACACACAATGAAAACCGATTATGACAGTTGTCCCGCTTCATGCCGCCGGCAGACTGCGGGAGAGACAGCAGGAGGAAAATCAGATGAGCGCCAATTTAGACGAAATGTTAAAACAGGCTCCTACCCTGACTCTGGACCCTTTTACGTCCAGCGATGAATCGCCCTCAGGGACAGTGCCGGAGGCAAAGAAGGAAGAACCCAGGGTGCCGGATGTGGTACTGACGCCGGAAGAACAGAAAATGGTAAATGATTTTGCCGCCCAGATTGATATCACCAACACTCAGCTGGTGCTGCAGTACGGTGCGGGAAGCCAGAAAAAGATCGCCGCATTTTCCGAGAACGCCCTGAACAATGTGCGCACAAAGGACATGGGTGAGATCGGCCAGATGCTGGCGGGCGTGGTGACGGAGCTGAGGGGTTTTGAGGAGGAAGAAGAGAAGGGATTTCTGGGCATCTTCAAGAAAAGCGCCAACCGTCTGGATAACCTGAAAGTCAAATACGACAAGGCAGAGGCCAACATCAACCGGATCTGCAAGGTCATGGAAGAACACCAGATCACCCTGCTGAAGGATGCGGCCATGCTGGATAAAATGTATGAGCTGAACCTGCACTATTTCAAGGAACTGTCCATGTACATTATCGCCGGGAAGCAGAAGCTGGAACAGGCCAGATCCACAGAGCTCGCCGCCCTCCTGGACAAGGCGGAGAAGAGCGGCCTTCCGGAGGACACCCAGGCGGCCAACGACTATGCCTCCATGTGTGAGCGTTTCGAGAAAAAGATCTATGACCTGGAACTCACCAGAACCATCTCCATGCAGATGGCGCCACAGATCAGGCTGATCCAGAACAATGACACAGCCATGTCGGAGAAGATACAGTCCACCCTGGTGAACACAATTCCTCTGTGGAAGAGCCAGATGGTCATCGCCATTGGCTTAAGCCACTCCACCGAAGCCGCCAAAGCCCAGAAGGAAGTCACGGACATGACCAATATGCTCCTGAAAAAGAATGCGGAAACCCTCAAGGTGGCCACCATAGAGACCGCCAGGGAGAGCCAGAGAGGTATTGTGGACATTGAGACCCTCACAGCCACCAACAAAACCCTCATCAGCACCCTGGACGAGGTGCTGAAAATCCAGGAGGACGGACGGGCCAAGAGGAGAAGCGCCGAGCAGGAACTGGTGCGGATCGAGGACGAAATGCGCCAAAAACTCCTGGCGGTAAGCCGCTCCTCCGGAAATCTTCAGAGAAGCTGAATAACTTGTGGGGGGTACCCTGTTCCCGGTATCCCCCCACACATCAATTCCTTCCGGCAGGTCCCACACCCGCTTTTCTTAACCAATCAGGCTTTTTTTTCCCTGAAATGCAAACCCGTATTTTCGGATCTGCTCCTCAGTAAAGCCCTCTGAAAGAAGCTCCGCCTCATAATGTCTTTCTTCTATCTGTGCATGGGCGCTTGCAAGCGTCTCCTCCAGCGTCTTTTCGCCCTCATACGGACTTAAAACCTTAAACTCAAAGATAAATGCCTTCCCCCTCTTATCCAGCGGCTTCAACATGACATCATAACGCCCATAACCGCTCTCGCGGTTGGAGCAAACCCTGTATGTGTCCGCAAGATTTACCATCATCCCCAGCACAAACCCATGGTAAAAACGCTCTGGTTCCGTTTCCTCGGATGGTCTGTTCCCACTGTCAAATGAGCTGAAAGTGTTCAATGCAACTTTGTTCATAAAGACATTCATCATGCATACATTGTCATGAAGCATGGCATTTATAAACTCATTGTAGACCACTGTGGTACTGCCCTGAAACCAACCTTTGACCATCTTGCGGAACATCTGCCGCACCTCAAAATTTGTGAGCGCAAGGGTATACCAGACATTATCCTCCGCCGCTTCGTCCTCACTTTCCGCTGCTGTACTGAGCACCTTGAGATACCCCGCCGCAAGCAGCAGACTCCACACGGCATTGTTATCCCTGCCAAGCTGATTGAATACCACCTGTTCATCAAGCTCTGTCACAAAGCTCTCTCCCTGCAGCAACTGCTCCATGGTCTGCTTGATGGCAGCATCTCCCTTTTGCACAAGCCCATTGACAAGCCCGTTGCCGCTGGTATTTGTCCAGTAAGCCTCATATTTACCCTTTTTGCGAATAAAGGACGCTATAGACCACGGATTGTAAATATCGGTGTATCTGCCAAAGGTAAACCCATCATACCACTGCTTTACACCTTGTTTTTCCGCCCCCAGTCCTACATCGTCAAGGGCCTGAAAAACTTCCTTTTCCGTAAAACCGAAAGCCGTCGCATACTCATCAGATGTGGTTGTGATAACATCCAAATTATTTAAGTCCGAAAAAATGCTTTCTTTAGAAATGCGGGTGATTCCTGTGATCATGCCACGATAGAGATAGGGATTGGTCTTGAAAGTACTGTTAAAAAATTCCTCGAAGAACTCCACCGCCTTATCCCAGTAGCCATTGAGCCATGCTTCCTGTATAGGAGTATCATACTCGTCGAGAATAATCATAACATCTTTTTTGTAGTAACGCTGCAGGAAATTTGCCAGGGAATGGATGGCCTCCCCAGCCCCCTTCATTTCCATTCCCGGCTTTATTTGCTCGAAATATTCACGTTCATTACGGCTTAGCAGCTCTCCGTCCAGCAGATAACGATGCTGTTCGTACAGATCTGAAAATACCTTTGAAATCTTGTACTGCATATCTGCATACCGCACCGCCTTAATATTGGCAAATGTAATAAAAAGCACCGGAAATGTACCCTGTAGCTCCCGATACTTTCCTTCCCATATGGAAAGCCCCTCAAATAAATCTCCCCTCCCTGCGTATTTATTTGAAAAAAAGCATTCCAGCATGCTCATGTTCAGCGTCTTTCCAAACCTTCTCGGACGCATGATAAGAGTTACATCCGAACCTTTTTCCCACCATTCCCTGATAAATCCTGTCTTATCTATATAAAATGCATCCTGTTCCCTCAACCGGTCAAACCTTTGCGCACTAAGGTTTACCAAAGTATTCCTATCCATTTTGATTCCTCCTTGTTTACCTGTCTTTCCCAACATCATACAGACTTAAGTCTTGAGAGATTAGCGAAAATGTGGGTAACAAAAAACCCCGGAAAATCGGGGTTTTTGAGAGGCGCAGACCGGATTTGAACCGGTGCGTACTGGTGTTGCAGACGTATGCCCCTACGTCCACACCGCCGCACTCACAAGGGTTTCATAACCCATCTGATCCTCATGACCACCTTAAGTCCACCTTATTGCATGGAGGCAGTCGGTTCTCTAAACTTACTAAATTATAGCATGACAGAAGGCTGAAATCAATATTTTTCAGCCTTCTGTGCTGTTATTCTCCGTTCTTTGGCACTTTCTAAAATAGTAAAGGAGATTACTATGGATTATCAATTAGAATTGAAACAGATTGTGGACTACCCACGGTGCCGCATCTACCGTGAGTTCCTCCGTAGCCTTATGGAAGATAGGGACATCCGCACCAACGGAAGTTCCTATCTTTTTTATTACATAACACTCTGCTCCTATGCCAACTTCCGCTCCTCTTACCGCCGGATAGAGGGTATCTCCTATCTGGTCGGTCCAGGCGAGTGGATCTGTAAGACCTCGGAGCTGACAGAGTGGTTCCGCACACGTTTCCAGCATCAGGCGCTGTCCATTCTTGACTTCCTACAGAAGCAGAACTACATCACCTATACCCGGCTCGGCAGGAACCATCTGGTCAAATTCAGCATCAACGGCTGGAAGCAGCACAATACGGCGCTTGACTACAATTACCCATGTCTGAAGGATGTGGGTTTTTTCTTTTTCCCGATTGCCGCCGTCCATGAGCTGATCAGCATGGGTAAATGCTCGGAGATGGACATCGTGCTGGATCTGTGGGTACACGCTATCTACAACGACGGGCAGGTGCAGGGTTCCGAACTGGGGCCTGTGGTATATTTCCGCAACTGTACCGGCAGCCCACTGACAAACTTCAGCGACCTTGCCCTGCGCTGGGGCATCTCAAAAGCTACAGTGAGCCGCATTTTAAACAAGTTACAGGACAAAGAATATCTTTCACTGGTATCGTTCACCGGCAGGCATGGCAGCGTCATCTACCTGTGCAGCTACTTATCCACCATGTTCAATATCAGTGACGTAATGATCGACAAGGAGGAAATTTGCATGACATTTCAGATTCCAGTACACATTCCGGAGACTTCATCCATTCCTGAAGCAGAACCAATCCAGGAGGAACAGATTACCATTATGGAAGCGGAAAACAGCGTTTCAGTGCAGGACGGTAGCGTTTCAAAACCGCACATGAAGAAAATCGTCCAGAAAGTGGCGCAAATCCTTGCGGCGCAAGGGGTTCCGTGCTGTGAGTGCCCCCGAACCCTATATAAGTTATATCCCTTATCCGACTGCAAAGAAACTACAGTAAAGTATTCCCTGCAGATCGCCTGCCCGGACGGGAAGATGCCCTATCGGTTCGAGCTGACTCTCTCCCCTGCCAGCCCGCCGGAAGACAACAGCAGCCCCGCACTTTCCAGACAGGCTGATACAGAAAATGAAGAAAGAAGGTAAACCATCATGCCAAATACAAGACCAAACAAAAATATTCCCACAGAGCAGGAGAACCCCCTGTTCCATGACACATGGAAGCTGCTGAAGAACTACCGGGATGCTGTGTGGAACCTGGAGCTTGCCGTCCAGCAGGTACGCAGCACCTTTGAGATCGAGTACGGAAGCAGCATTGAGGAGTTCCTGGACTCCATCTACCTTGCCGGGGCAGACATCGGCGGATCGAAGCTGGAAGACTACGCAAAGAGCATTGAGCGCAGCAACAAGATGCTGACACTCTTAAACTCCGCCGTAGACATCCTGCGAAGCAAGCATAAACATGGGGAACAGTATTACTGGATACTCTATTACAGCTACCTCTCCCCACAGCAGCTTCAGAACACGGATGAGATCATTGAGAGCCTGCGGCCACACATAGCCAATATCTCCACCAGGACATACTACCGCAAGCGCCCGGAGGCGGTCCAGGCACTCAGCTCCATCCTGTGGGGATACACCTCAAAAGACTGCCTTGAGATGCTGGACAAGTTCTTTCCGACAGGGAAATGACAGGCTGGCACCAAATTGGCGCACAAATTGCGCAAACTGGCACAGCAATGCGATTTACAGGTAAAAATGCCCATGCTATAATGGTCATGCTTAAAATTGTACCCGCACCCATATCCATTCCATTCTCCAGGCATCTGCAGACACGCAGGTGCCCTTTTTTGTAACACAGACGCCATGCGCTGGCCGTATGGCACGAAGGGCCGGCATCCTCCCTGGGACTGCCGGCCTTTCCCATCCCAACTTTTACAGGAGGTAAATCATTGAAAAAAGAAAAAAGCAACCCGACCGGGAACCAGCTTCCCACCAGAAAGAAACCCCGCATCCCTTACCAGAACATCATAATGGGGGCTGCGGCCTTCGCCTACTTCTTTGCCCTTCAGACCAACCAGGTGCTGGCATCGGATATGTGGTCCAAAGCGGAGACCATCATGAAGGATGTCTACGGAAAAATCCTGGGCATCTCCACCATTGCCGCCATCGTGACAGCTTCCGTCGCCCTGCTCCTGATGAACTTTTCAAAATCAGGCAAGACCGTGGATGAATCCCGTGCATGGCTCAAGCGCATTGCGATCTCATGGGTGGTCCTGAACGGGCTTGGCTTCATCCTCGCCTATGTCACACCGTTCTTCTCAGACGGGAAATGGAATGGCTGACGGAAGGGAGGGGATGACCCACAGGGCAACAGCATTTACTTTTTCAAAAAATGAATTAAAATAGGTAATATGAATATAAAAAAATTAAAAGAGGAAATCAAAAATATAAGTGAGCCAAGACGGACAACGTATGGAAATATCCGTCACAAGCTGGAAGATATTATAATCATTGGTCTGTGTACAGTAATCTGTGGAGGGGAAGACTTTGCCGATATGGAGGAATTCGGCAAAAGCCGAAAAAAATATCTTGCGGAATTTCTTGAGCTTCCGAACGGCATACCTGACAGCGACACATTCAGAAGAGTGTTTGAGAAACTAAATCCGTCTGAACTTTCATCATGCCTGACAAACTGGCTGTCTGTGGAACGCCAAAAGCGCAGTGTGGTGGCAGTCGATGGAAAAACGATATGCGGCAGCGGAAATACACAGCATAAGGCATATCATGTCATAAGTGCATTTGTTGCGGAAAGCCGGATTACCTTGGGGGAGCTGGCGGTAGAGGAAAAAACGAATGAAATTACGGCAGTTCCCGAACTGCTTGACCTCATAGATGTGGAAGGGGCGGTTGTAACGGCGGATGCAATGGGCTGCCAGAAAAAGATTGTAGAAAAAATAACAGGGGCAAAGGCAGATTATACAATAGGGTTAAAGCAGAACCAGCCCAGCCTGTACCGGGACTGCCGGGAATATTTTGAAGCATTGGGGACAGGGGTTCCATCTATAAACACACAGGAGAAAGGGCACGGAAGGATAGAAAAGAGGGAATACAGCCTTCTTACAGACATTTCATGGCTGGAACAGAGAGGGGAATGGAGCGGACTGAAGGCGCTTGGCATGGTAAAATCCACCGTAACAGAAAAAGAAGAGACACGGAAGGATACAAGGTATTTCATTACATCCTTAACGGATATAAATGAATTTGCAGATACGGTAAGAAAGCATTGGTCGATAGAAAATCAGCTTCATTGGTGCTTGGATGTTATTTTCCATGAAGATGCCTCAAGGGCAAGAAAGGACAGTTCCCCGCTGAACCTGAATGTCCTTCGGAAAACTGCCCTGAGTCTTATCTCACAGGCACAGTATGGGCGTATCAGCAAAAAGAGACTGATGTTTAAAGCTGCCCTTGAACCTGAGTTGTTTTTAAAAATTTTGTTCTCACCTGAAAAGTAAATGCTGTTGCCCTGCAGTAAGTGCATGTCCGTATTGCCAGATTAAGGGGAGAATGCTATAATTTCAGGAGAATTACGGAGGTGGGAGAGGCCGGAC
>OFGA01000063.1_pt1 | contig 90589 bp, 112 predicted proteins | sample 1521471 | NCBI WGS metagenome assembly OFGA01 (sample SAMEA3504086, study PRJEB24116) | mouse gut metagenome | biome: mouse gut; feature: mouse-associated habitat; material: faeces | place: Denmark | collected 2011 | reverse complement strand
AGAATAATTTTGTGCATTCTGTCTTTGCCGCATGAGCGGCAAGACCTTTTAAACAGGTAAGTACGTTCGTGCGACAGCCCCCCTTTTGATACGATAAAATTACAGAATACGGAAACTCAAGAGATTTTATACTTGACAAAATTCAATAACATGATATTCTATAATGATACAGTTTTGAGATTGTATGGACGGTATGGGGAAAGAAGGAGGAGTTTTTATGTATCATTATATTCAGGACAAGAATTACTTAAAACGCTTGAGAAGCACTTGCTCCGATATCGTCAATCAATTGGTCCAAGTTATTAACAACGATTCTATTGTCAAAGTCAGAGCCTGCCTTGTTGGAAGCGGAGCTAAAAACCTAGTAACACAGAACGCAAATCAACCGATTGATTTCGATTTTAATATCATTATTGTAAATGCGAAATCTATCAACATTAGATCTTGTCGTGAGATCAAGGAGTACGTCAGGAAACAATTTAACAAGGTCCTCAATAAGAATGGTTGGGGAGATTGCCAGGATTCAACCTCGGCGCTTACTACAGAGAAACGAGTTTTTCAATCAGGCGATAAAATCTCATTTAGCATCGATCTTGCTATAACTTATAGAAATAAACATGGCTGGCATAGACTTATTCATAGGAAAACAGGTGTTGTTGCTTCTGATGAATATTACTGGAATGAAGTCCCCAATTCGATGCAACTTGAAAAAAAGGTAGATGCTATAAAATCGCGTCATTTATGGAACGAAGTAAAAGATACCTATCTTGACAAGAAGAATTTTTATTTACGCAGAAATGATGACGCACATCCATCTTTTATTGTCTATATTGAAACGGTGAATCAAATTTGTGACAAGCATCACATTTGATAATCGACTGTAAACTTCAAATCAAAGATTTGAGATAGGATACACATAGATTGCACGGGTTCACTGTTGGGAGGATGGGAACTGATCTATAGTTTAAATCTATCGAATAGCGGTAGCTTTAACATGAAATCAGAATCATAGTTCTAAGGTTATCACAAATAAATGTTAGCGCTTTTGTGATAACTTATGAACTATGAAAAAATATTTATCAATTCTGTTGAGGAAAAATTTTTCAATTAGAAGTGATTTTTTGGAGGAAAATGGCATGGAATACGTAGTGGCAACGCCTGACATGATAAATGACATTTACGATGTTTTACATACGGCTATCAAAACAATATATCCCAAGTATTATCCAAATGAAGTCGTGGACTTTTTTTGTGAGCATCATAGCAAAGAACATATTTTGGATGGCATGGTGTCTGGGACTATGGGAGTATTGAAATATGATGATTTGATTGTTGGGACGGGTTGCCGTGATGGGAACCATATCACAGGGGTGTATGTGCTGCCTGCTTATCAAAAGAGAGGTTGTGGTTCATATATTATGAATTGTTTGGAAAACGAGATTTTTCAAAAATATGAGACAGCTCTTTTAGAGGCTTCGCTTCCGGCAGCGTGCTTGTATGAGCATAGAGGGTATAAGACGATTGGGCATGGGGTTTATCAATTGGAACATGATGTAAAGCTAGTTTATGAAATTATGGAGAAAGGGGCTGTCGCACGAATATATTCACCTGTTTAAAAGGTTTACATTGCAAAGCAATGTAAACAAAATGCAAAAAGATTATCTTGGGAAGCTAGCTTCCCAGAATAATTTTGTGCATTCTGTCTTTGCCGCATAAGCGGCAAGACCTTTTAAACAGGTGAATATATTCGTGTGACAGCCTCGTGTGATATTTCTTGTAAATTGCAATCCATCAGCATCCATGAAGTACAGGAATTAAAAAATTGACAGGAAACAAGGCTTAGTGAATGCCAAATTCTGGGGCATATTCCACAATTCCCGATATGATTGGGGCATTTTCACAAAGTTTGCATGCCATAAAATTTTTGCTTGGAACTTTAAAACAAGGTTGTATGCCAAATTTTTCGGCAGGCATATAACCAATCCGAGGATAGTATTTTTCACTGCCTAATACGACGGAATAGCTGTAGCCAAGTGAGCGGGTTATTTGATGTCCCTCCTGTACCAGTGAGGTGCCAATGCCCTGCCGTTGATATATTGGCAATACAGACAGCGGAGCTAAAGCTAAAGCAGTATGCCCGCCTATTTTCAGTTTAGTAAACAGAATATGAGCGATAATTTTTCCATTAATCTCGGTTACTAATGACAATTCTGGAATAAATGCAACGCTTTGCCGCAAGGCATTTACTAATTCTTGTTCATTGCCATCACTTTCTTGCGCAGTCTGAAAAGCGTTTTTTACTACCTGATATACGGATTCATAGTCAGCCGGTTGTTCTCTTCGAATCGTCATGATCTTTCACTCCTTGCTGTTATGCTTTATCGGGCAAAGGCCGTCTCTTTCAAGGGCAAGTATTGCGCTATGCCCTGCAGACATGTTTTCAAAAAGTATAGTATGTATGCTCAACGAAAGTCAAGCAAAAAATATATTGACATTCTTCTATGTGATGCATATAATTATAAAAGGTTGCTTACGGGAGGTGATTGACTTAATGATTGACGAAAAGAAGATGGCTGTCATTTTCAAAGCGTTTTGCGATGAAAACCGCATACGGATATTGAAAATGCTTGCCACAGGCGAGAAATGCGGCTGTAAGCTGTTGGAAGAAATTAATGTGACGCAGCCTACTTTATCGCATCATATGAAAATATTGTGTGACTCTGGAGTTGTCACTGGGCGAAAAGAAGGCAAATGGACACATTATTCTATTTCTCCTCAAGGTGCAAGGATGGCTGTTCAATGTTTGCAGGAGCTGACATGTATTTCTGGGTCAAATGAAAATATGCCGTGTTGTGAAAAATGACCTTCTTCTATCTGCACGGCTTATTAAGTCCATAAACATAGATATATTTAAATGTAACTATATAAAGGAGGCTTTGCTTATGGAAATTTTAAAATCAGCGTGGGATTTTTTTCAAAAAGAGATTCTTGGCATGAGGTGGCTTGACCGTTTGATCGGCAGTTTCCTTGAATTGTGCGGTCTCGACCTTGATAGCAGGATTGGCGGAAGCATTCGGTTTTTTATTTATGATATAGTTAAGATAATGGCGCTGCTGGGCGTCCTAATTTTGATTATATCGTATATACAGAGTTTTTTTCCGCCAGAGAGGACAAAAAAGATACTAGGACGCTTTCATGGGATATGGGCAAATATCATTGCCGCTCTGCTTGGAACGGTAACACCGTTTTGCTCTTGCTCATCGATTCCTCTGTTTATTGGATTTACGAGTGCGGGATTGCCGCTTGGGGTTACTTTTTCATTTCTCATTTCTTCGCCAATGGTTGACCTTGGCAGCCTTGTTTTGCTGATGAGTATTTTCGGTTGGAAGGTTGCGGTTGCCTATGTCATACTCGGATTAGTGATCGCCGTTGCAGGCGGAACTTTGATTGAAAGACTACGCCTTGAAAATCATGTGGAGGAATATGTTCGTAATGGTCACGTTATTGATGTTCCACAGGAAGAATTGCACTTCAAAGCCCGTATCAAATATGCCTGGCAGCAGGTTGTTTCAACAGCAAAAAAAGTTGCCCCATTTGTTTTGATCGGCGTAGGCATTGGCGCAGTGATTCATAATTGGATACCTCAAGATTTCATTGTAAATGTGCTTGGGGATAATAATCCTTTCGGCGTTGTGCTTGCCACTCTTGCAGGAGTGCCGATGTATGCGGATATTTTCGGTACGATTCCGATTGCCGAAGCCCTGCTTGCAAAAGGCGCTTTGCTTGGGGTTGTCCTTTCTTTTATGATGGGCGTAACGACACTGTCACTTCCTTCGATGATTATGCTTCGTAAGGCTGTCAAGCTAAAACTTTTGGGCATTTTTATTGCCATATGCACGATAGGCATTATCATTGTAGGTTATTTTTTTAATGTAATACAATATTTCGTTATTTAATTCTATAGTTTTAGGAGGTTGCAATGATGTCATTGTTTAATTTTGGCAAGAAAAAAGAAGAAAAGAAAACATCTGCTTGTGCTTGTGGTTGTCCCAAAAATGAGACAGAAGAAGCCGCCAATCGTTCTCATTCTGAGGCAAAGGATGGAACTTGCTCAGTCAAAGTATTGGGCGCAGGTTGCAAATCCTGTCATCAGCAGTATGAGAACGCAAGACAGGCAGTAAAGGATATGGGGATTTTTGCAGAGGTCGCATACATTACCGAGATGAGCAAAGTAATGGAATACGGCGTTATGAGTATGCCTGCTATCGTTGTCAATGAAAAGGTTGTCGCTACGGGCAAGGTGTTAAAAGCAAATGAGATAATTGCCTTGCTGCATCACTTAGGTTTTTAACTATGGATAAGAAAAAGTAGCTTTTATCTGTGTCCATAATTCATGCCGCAATCAGATTGCAGAAGCGCTTGGCAGGCATTTGGCATGGGATCGATTTGATTTTTTGTTCCGCAGGGGTGAAAACAAGTTCATCCAGTGTCTTTGACAAAATACGAGGAATTTTATATAATAAATCTCTGGCTTTGGTTTTGCTGGATGAAAGAGTTCATGAGATTTGGAACAAAGAATGGGAGATAATTAATGCTTTATGAAAGCAGCGAGACACACTATTGATTTATATGGATAGCTGACAGTACACTAGGGGATCGGAGGGACTATGTGATGAGTATTTATCAATTGACGCCAGGCAAGATGTCGGTGATCGCTCCTTTGTTTGAGGGTTGGGACGAGTCTTTGATCTGGTCCTGCTTGCAGGGAATTATGGGTGAGGCATGGGCCAACCAGAAAGAGAATCCTAAATCTGCGAGGATTGTCCTTGCGGATTTCTGTTATTTTGCCGGAGAAGCGAACCATGAACTTGTGACAAGAGGAATTAAGACGCAGAGCCGTGATTTCTTAATCATGGTTCCGCCTCAGGATCAAAACGGATCAGCCTGGGCACAGGAAATTGAGAAAGCATATGGGAGACGTTGCAAACGAGTGGAACGTTTCGCTATAAAGAAAGAGCCTGGGATTTTCGACAGGGATAAATTGGAGAAAATTGTAGCGGGACTGGGTTCACAATATCAGGTCGGGTTAATCACGGAGGAAATTTTCAGGCAAACTAGAGAGCAGCCCTGGGCAAAAGATTTCACTTCTCAGTATGCAGATTATAATGAATACTTAAGACGGGGCGTGGGAGCTTTTGTGCTTTATGGCAAGGAGCTTGTATCTGGCGCCTCTTCCTATACGGTATACCAGGAGGGGATTGAGATAGAAATCGGGACGAGGCAAGATCATCGCAGAAGAGGCCTTGCCAAGGCATGCGGGGCGAGTCTGATTTTAGAGTGCATGGACCGGAAGCTTTATCCAAGCTGGGATGCGCAGAACAGATGGTCTGTGGCCCTTGCGCAAGAACTGGGCTATCATTTTGATCATGTTTATGCAGCGTATGAGATTTATTTTTGAGAGATCAAAATGCTAGGTCATGCATGGGAAATATGGAACTGTGCCGCAAATGCAGATGCGGGATCAAGCCTGCATTTGCGGCCGTATTACAAGGTATACCCATGGGGCATCCCATTATGGCCATGCGGCCGTATTACAAGGTATACTTTGCTATAAAGAGAACGGTCAGCACATACATGAGGATGCTGATCTTTTTTTCTTTTGCCTTTCCAATGATAAGATTGATCAAAGTCCAGGAGATTACGCCGATGGCGATGCCTTCAGAGATGCTATAAGCCAGGGGCATTGCGATGATGCACAAGAAAGCGGGGATGGCGTCTGCCATATCCTCAAAATCAATCTTTGCCACAGAGCCCATCATATAAAATCCCACAATAATCAGAGCCGGGGCAATGGCGAAGCTGGGGATGCTTAAGAATATCGGAGAGAAAAGGATAGACAGCAGGAACAAAATCCCGGTAGTCAGGGCGGTAAGTCCGGTGCGCCCGCCGGCAGCAACGCCGGAGGCGCTCTCCACATAAGTGGTCGTTGTAGAAGTACCGAAAATAGCGCCTGCGCAGGTGGCGACGGCATCTGACAACAGAGCGGGCCTGATTCTTTCAAGCTTGCCGTTTTGATCCAGCATGTCCGCTTTGGAGGAAACGCCGATTAAAGTACCCAGGGTATCAAACAGGTCCACGAACAACAACGAAAAAATGATCACCATCAAATCCCCTATGTTTATGGAACGAAAATCTGTCTTTGTAAAAACGGCTCCGAACGTTTCCTGGAAGGACGAGAAGTCCAGGCTTAGGAAAGCGTCAGGAATGACGGAATGCATTCCGGCTTTTGGATCAGGCACATAGACGCCTGCAAACTCGCAGAGGATGCCTAAGATCCAAGTGACCAGAATGCCAGCGAGAATGCCGCCCTTGATATTTTTTGCAAGAAGGACAGCGGTTACCAGGACGCCAATCAATGCAAGAATGGCGCCTACGCCCACAGAACGGAAAGTTTCGCCTTTAAATGCCTGGTAAGTTACCAGGGTGGAATCATTTGCCACGATCAGCTTTGCGTCTTGCAAACCGATAAATGCAACGAATATGCCGATCCCCACGCTGACGGCGGCCTTTAATGTTGTGGGAATGGCATTAAAAATCGCTTCCCTGACGTTGACGAGGGAAAGGATGATAAAGATTACGCCCTCTGCAAATACAGCAAATAGCGCAAGCTCCCAGGGATTGCCCCTTTGAATGACGACCGTATAGGCGAAATAAGCATTTAATCCCATTCCTGGTGCAAGCGCAAATGGATAATTTGCCAGCAGCGCCATCAGCAACGTTCCCACAAAGGAAGCCAGCGCCGTTGCCGTCAGAACTGCATTGGCGTCCATGCCGGCGGCAGCCAGAATGTTTGGATTGACTGCCAAAATATATGCCATGGTCATGAAGGTGGTAAATCCGGCGATTATTTCGGTTTTGACGGAAGTCTCGTGTTCATTCAATCTGAAAATTTTTTCTAACATAAATCCACGCTCCTTTGCTATAATCATTTAGTATGCCTATTTTTTAAATGTATAATAGTAAAAATTAGCTACTTATGTTACAATAGGCAGAATAAAGCGGCTATAATAGCTAAAGCGTATCAATGGCAGCGGGATGGAAAATGATATGTTGTGGGAGGTAAGATGTGATAACGTTACTGGTAAATATGTTGATCCATGAAAAAGAGGATGTGAAAAATCCCAAAGTACGCCAACAATATGGCATGATTTGCGGGCTTGTAGGGATCATGCTTAATATCTTGCTGTTTGCGGGGAAATTTGTTGCAGGACTTTTGAGCCATTCAATTTCTATCACGGCGGACGCATTCAATAACTTGTCGGACGCAGGCTCTTCGTGCGTGACTCTGGTTGGATTTAAAATGGCTGGGGCAAAACCGGATGTGAATCATCCTTTTGGTCACGGAAGAATTGAATATGTCACAGGATTGATTGTTTCTGGAGCTATTCTTGTGATGGCGTTTGAGTTGATCAAAAGTTCTGTGGAAAAGATTCTGCACCCGGAGCCAGTGACATTTGGCGTTCTCTCTTTGTGGATTCTGCTAGCGTCTATTGTGGTAAAAATCTATATGGCGTTCTATAACTATAAAATTGGAAAAAAGCTGGATTCCGCAGCGATGCGCGCCACGGCGACAGACAGCCTTAGTGATACCTGCGCTACCGCCGCAGTCTTGGCTGGCGCTCTTGTTGGGGAATTTACAGGTCTTCAGATTGACGGCTGGTGCGGAATCTTGGTAGGCTTGTTTATTTTTTATGCAGGTATCAGTGCAGCGAGAGATACATTGAATCCGCTGCTTGGCCAGCCTCCAGAAGAGGATTTCGTTCGTCAGATTGAAAATATCGTGCTTTCTTATCAAGAGATTTGTGGGATTCATGACCTTCTAGTGCATGATTATGGGCCAGGCAGAAGAATGATCTCCCTCCATGCAGAAGTGCCTGCGGAGGGAAATATTTTAGAACTGCATGACATAGTCGATAATGCAGAAATGGAATTAAGGAACAAGCTTCGGTGTGATGCTGTGATCCATATGGATCCGGTAGTAACAGAGGATGCATATATCTTGGAGCTAAAGGGCAAAATAGAGAGGCTGATGAAAGAGATTGACTCCGTGATCACCATGCATGATTTCCGGGTTGTCATGGGGCAGACCCACACGAATTTAATCTTTGACGTGGTCGTGCCATATGAGTTTGCGCTTAGTGACGAGGCGTTGGAACGTCAGATTCAAATGCAGGTAAATTATAGTCTGGGAGAGAACTATTTTGTGGTAATTCAGGTGGATAAAGCATATCTTAAATAGACAGACCTTGGAAATAATGTAAAGACATGCGGCAAAGCCTGATAAAATGGTGAAAAAGTGTCCAATTTTTGTGAAATAAAAATACTTCTTTCGTGGAAAATACCAATTTTCACAATGCCCCTTGAAAAACACGGGCACATGGGGTATATTTGTTAATGGTAGGAGAAATATGAAATATAGTTGTATGTTAGTATTACATGGAAAGAGGATAGGATGAGCGAGAAAAAAGTTATTGTATCTAATGTAGCTAAAGAGTACAGCAATCCCATTGCAGAGTTGGTGCAGGTCGCATGTCAGTTTGACAGTGAAATCAGGCTGGAGAGCAGCGAGGCAAAGATTAATGCAAAGAGCATTATGGGAATCATGGCATTTAATCCGTCAAAAGGAATGACTGTAAATATAGTGGCTGATGGAAGCGATGAAGAAGAAGCTTTATTGGCAATGGAAAGATTTTTAGTCTGTCAGTAAAAGGATTAGGGAGGAAACCAATTATGGCAAAGAATGAGACAAAAACAACTTCAGCAAAAGCAACTTCAACAAAGCCTGCAGCAGCGAAAGAAGATTCTGCAGTGAAGAAAGAAGAGACAGCGGCGAAAGTAGAAGTGGCCAAAGAAGTTGCTGAGAAAGCAGTTGTAGAAGACACAACTGATATCAAGGAAGAAGTTGCTGCGGAACCAAAGAAAGAGGCGGCAAAGAAAGCTCCTGCCAAGAAGAAGCCGGCGGCAAAGAAAAAAGAAGCTGAGAAAGTAGAAGAAGTTTATATACAGTTCCATGAATTGGAAATTACGGCAAAGGAAGTCATAGAGAAAGCAAAACAGGCATATGTGGCAGAAGGACACCGAGAGTCATCCATCAAATCCATTCGTGTATATATCAAGCCAGAGGAAAAAATGGCTTATTATGTAATCAATGACAAAGTTGCAGGGGGCGTTTCCCTGTAATGATACAGCAGTAAGATGCGACAGGGGCTGTTGCAGAGCATCATTCCGTTTTTTGATTTGTACGGATGTTGTTTTGCAGCATCCCCTGTTTTTTTGGAGGATTTTGAAATGTATAAATTGATGATTGTAGAAGATGACGCCGTCATTGCAGAGGCTGTCCGCAGGCATATGGAGAGTTGGGGATATCAGGCTTTCTGCATTGAGAATTTTCAAGAAGTATTGAAGGTATTTGCCGCCAGGCAGCCGCAACTTGTGCTGATGGATATTTCTCTTCCCTTTTATAATGGTTATCACTGGTGCGATGAAATACGAAAAATATCCAAGGTGCCTATTATCTTTATCTCTTCGGCTTCTGATAATATGAATATTGTCATGGCAGTCAACATGGGAGGGGATGACTTTGTGTCTAAACCTTTTGATCTGAATGTGCTGCAAGCAAAGGTACAGGCGCTGTTGCGGAGGACTTATGATTTTGCAGGGGACAGTCATCTTTTGGAACATATGGGAATGATATTTGACACAGGAAAGGGAATCGTGGCTTATGGAGGCGTTCAGGTAGAACTGACCAAGAATGAGATGGGCATTTTACGGACGCTGCTGGAACAAAAAGGAAAGATAGTTACTCGGGACAAGCTGATGGAAAAACTTTGGGAGTCGGATAGCTTCATTGACGATAATACGCTTACGGTAAATGTGGCAAGGCTCAGAAAGAAGCTGGAGGAGATTGGGATTTTAGATATCATAAAGACCAGGAAAGGAATCGGCTATGTGGTGGATTAAAGCGTATGCCAAACGTCACCGTCTGGGAATTCTTTTATATTCTATATTTGTGCTGGTGTTTGCGCTGGTGATGTTCCTCTATCATCTCCCGTTAGAGCCTGTCGGCTATGCGGCAGGTTTATGCACGGTTTTAGGAATCTTGGCATTTTTGGGGGATGGCGTCAGAAGCCGCAGGAAAATGGAGCAATTACACTGGCAGGCAGAGGCAATAAAAAATGGCGTGGCACATTTCCCAAAGCCAGAAGATGAGCAGGAAAAGCTGTATCAGGAGCTTTTGGAAATTTCCAGACAGGAACGAATCGACCAGGTAGCAGCGCTTCTGAAAGAGAAGAAAGACGTCATTGATTATTTCACGCTCTGGACGCATCAGATTAAAACTCCTATTGCGGCAATGGATTTGCTACTTTGGCAAGAAGCGTCCGGGGAGGAGGAATATTATGAACAAAAGAGACAGGTGCAGTCAGAGTTATTTAAGATTGAGCAGTATGTGGGAATGGTGCTGCAGTACCTGCGCCTGACAGACAGCGTTAATGATTTCGTACTGAGAGAATATGAGTTAGATGGAATCATCCGTCAGGCAGTCAAGAAATATGCGCCTATGTTTATTCAAAAAAAGCTTGCGCTTGAATATGAAACCATAAATGTCAGAGTCGTGACCGATGAGAAATGGATGGTGTTCGTGATAGAACAGTTATTGTCCAATGCCATCAAATATACGTCTTCTGGCAGCGTACGGATTGGGATCAAAAACGGTTGCCTGATGGTGGAGGATACGGGGATTGGCGTCCTTGCGGAAGACCTGCCGCGGATTTTTGACAAAGGTTATACTGGATATAATGGAAGAAATGACAAAAAAGCGTCCGGGATCGGTCTATACCTTGTAAAAGAGATTTTAAATAGGCTTGGCCACAAGATTCTTGCAGAGTCTGCGCCTGGAGACGGAACCCGGATTAAGATTTTGTTTTAGTGTGCTCAGATGCATATATTTAGTAGCTCTCATTGCTTGAGCATCCAATTTGCTCAATGGAGTCTTGCTGGGGAAAATGTGTCAGTAAACGTTTGCACCATCAGAGGCTTGCTGTAAAATGCCATTAATGCCAGTGATCAGAAGGCTGGAATTGCTCTCGTCACTGTAGACCTGGCTGAACCAGAGCTCCCCTTTGGCGCCCATGGATATGCCTTGCCAATTATGGAACATTTCCTGACAGGTCTCGGCTTCCATGGCGGAGAGGAAGTCAGGGTTCAGTTCGCTTTCGAGATCCAAAGAGAGAAAATCAGAATGGTCTTCGCATATGGTTCCGTCGATGGTGATGGGATAGGAGATTAATGCAGCTATGGCGTCCCAGTCTTTTTCTAGGAACAGCGACTTGACATTTTTTGCAAAATCCTCTATTTGACTGGAGGGATAGGAGGAGCAGTCCTGATAGAATCCGCTGTCCGCAGTGCCTTCCTGGGAAGGGCTTTCGGGGCTGTCTTGCTGTTGCGTTCCGTTGGAAGCGTCTGCGTTATGGTCCGTTTGCGGACTGTCGGAGGGGAAGCCTGATGCTGAGGGAGCGGCGGAGCTGTCTTCTTGGGCTTTGCCAGGCTCGGGAGCTGTCTGTGAACTGCCAGCGGTATCAGTTTCAGGAAGGTTGTCTTTTGTGCTGTCAGAGGGGCCTTCAGACTCCAAGTCGGAGTAATCTCTCTGATCTGGCTGTGTTTCTTCTGTGAGCAATTTTTCAGAATTTTTACTTTCTTGAGAACCTACTGTGCTGCAGCCAGGAATTGTGAATGCAAAGCAGAGCAGGGCAAAGCATAATAATTCTTTTAATTTCATAATGATCTCCCTTTCTCAATCAAAACTAATTCTTTGCAGGTTATCGTATCATAATTTTATGGCGATAGCAATCTTTTTGACTTTGAGTTTCCCCATTTTGCAATTCGTAGCGCCGAAAGGTCTTGCAAAAAGGGGAAACTTAAATTTGGGACGTGTAGTACATGCAGGAAGCTTTTTCAAACACCCCCTAATGTGACTTTTATCTTACAAAGTTGTAAGATAAATACTCGAATTGTAAGCCAAAGTTAAGGCGGCATATGCCTTTTTTTTGTATAATGTGCTTAACGATAGACAAGAGATGTAAAGGAGGAAAGAGTGGGAGAATTTGCAAATTCTTTCCCGAACTACCTGTTTGTGTTGTAAAGAGCAAAGAATGGAGGAAATCATGGCAATATTAGAAGTGAATAATGTAAAAAAAGTGTATACTACCCGGTTTGGAGGAAATCAGGTGCAGGCGTTATCAGATGTAAGTTTTTCGGTGGAAAAGGGAGAGTATGTGGCAATTATGGGAGAATCCGGCTCCGGAAAGACGACTCTTTTGAACATTTTGGCGGCGTTGGACAAAGCCACGGCAGGTCAGGTGCTGTTAAATGGAAAAAATCTTTCGGCAATCCGAGAGCGTGAGCTGTCCGCATTTCGCCGTCAGAATCTGGGATTCGTATTTCAGGATTTTAACTTATTAGATACTTTCAGCATCCAGGACAATATTTTTCTGCCATTGGTCCTTGCAGGAAAAGCATATAATGAAATGCGCAGCAGCCTGATGCCGATTGCGGAAAAGCTTGGCATCAATGAGATTTTAGCGAAATATCCCTATGAGGTGTCAGGAGGACAGAAACAGCGTGCGGCAGTGGCGCGGGCTTTGATTACAAATCCGCAGATGATCCTTGCAGATGAGCCCACTGGCGCATTGGATTCCAAGGCGGCACAAAGCCTGCTTTCAATGTTCCAGAACATCAATCAAGAGGGGCAGACGATTCTCATGGTAACCCATTCCATCAAAGCCGCAAGCTGTGCGAAGCGTGTGCTGTTTATCAAAGACGGCCAGGTGTTTCACCAGATCTATAAAGGGTCTGGCAGCGACGAGGAGATGTATCAGAAGATTTCTGATACCCTTACAGTAATTACGACAGGTGGTGTGAAGCATGAATAAGTTTTTTTATGGAAGGCTTGCCTTTGGCAATTTAAAGAAAAACGGCAGCTTGTATTTGCCTTATATATTGGCGGCAATTGGTACCAGCGCCATGTATTATATCATGGGAGCTATCGTTCATGACGAGGGAGTTAATAAGATGCCTGGCAGCATGGACATGAAGATGATATTAGGGCTTGGATGCGGCGTGATTGGGATATTTGCAGTGATCTTCTTATTTTATACGAACAGTTTTTTGATGAAGCGCAGAAAAAAGGAATTTGGACTTTTCAACATTCTGGGCATGGAGAAACGCCATATTGGAAAGATGATGTTCTGGGAAATTTTATTTGTGGCAGGCATCAGCATCTTATGTGGGATAATTGCGGGGGTGGTGCTGAATAAGCTGGTGGTCTTGGTTCTGCTGCGGCTGGTAAACCTGGAAGTTCCTTTTGGATTTATGGTTTCATGGGATTCCATTGTAAGCACTGTAATATTGTTCTGCTGCATTTTTGGCGCCACATTGGTATATAATCTGTTCCAGGTACGCAAGGCAAAGCCGATCGAGCTTTTGCAGAGTGCCAGCCATGGGGAGAAAGAGCCGAAAACCCGCTGGTTTTTGGCAGTATTGGGGATCGTGTCACTGGGAATTGGATATGCGATCGCAATCTTTGTAGAGGATCCTGTGAGTGTGTTGCTGTTGTTCTTTTTGGCAGTGATTCTGGTGATGCTTGGAACTTACTGCCTGTTTACTGCGGGAAGCATTGCTGTATTGAAGATCCTGCGCAGGAACAAATCTTATTACTATAAAACCAGTCACTTTACATCGGTTTCCGGCTTGATCTACCGCATGAAGCAAAACGCAGTAGGTCTTAGCAATATCTGCATTCTGAGCACGATGGTACTCGTAATGGTATCTGGAACAATTTCCCTTTATATGGGAGTGGAATCTACCATGGCAAGGCGATATCCAAAAGACATCAACCTGTCTGGATATAGCTTGCAAACAGAGAGTAAGAAAATTTTGAACGAGGTTGCGCTGCAAGCCGCTGCAGACGTTGGAATTGATGTCGAAGAACTTTCATACTATACAAGCTTGTCGTTTACGGCGTATAAAGAGGGGGAAAACCTCAATCTTGTTGATCCATCCGATAATCTGTTTCCAAAAGGAGAGATCTGCGTCACCCAGTGGATTACCATGGAGGAATATGAGCGCCTGGGAGGGAGGCATGAAGACCTTTCGGAGGATGAAGTGTTGTCTTTCACAATGCATGGCGACAAAGGGGACCAAATGTATCATCTTGCGGGCAGAACGTTCCAGGTCAAAGAGCATCTTGCGAAACTGCATCTAACAGATATGGGAGAGGAGATTTTGTATGATGTATACTTTTTGGTGATAAAGGATGAGAAAGTGCGGCAAGAGGTTTATGAGCTGCAAGCATCAGTCTATGGAGAAGATGCCAGCCAGGTGATGTATAAGCTGGCTATGGACGTAACCGGGGGAGAAGAAAAGGAAATTGCTTGCGGAACCCGCATCAAGCAGCTGTTGGAGGAACAGAAGGCGTTGGGGCACGAAGACGTTGCTGGCACCAGGCTGGATATCCGTGTAGAGCGTAAGAATGGCTTTATGATATTCTGCGGTGGCTTTCTGTTTTTGGGGATTTTTCTGGGATTTGTGTTTTTGATGGCTACTACGTTGATTATCTATTATAAACAAGTTTCGGAAGGATATGAGGATAAGGCAAGGTTCGAAATTATGCAGAAAGTGGGGATGAGCAAAAAAGAAGTACGGGCATCCATACGCAGCCAAATCTTGAAAGTTTTCTTTCTTCCCCTGGTGATGGCATGTATTCATCTTATTGTCGCATTTCCAATGATGAACCGTTTGATTCTGCTTTTTGGCATGCAAGACATGCCGCTGTTTGTCACATGTACGGTGGGCACGGTAGGAGTGTTTGCATTCATTTATGCGATTGTGTATGGCATAACGGCGCGGTCGTATTATAAGATCGTAGGATAAGGCAAGGAGGGGGCAAGAGACGGATTTTCCATAAGAGAAGATGGTGGTTCTTGGCTTTCTGATTATTAGTAAAGAACTGCTGCATCAAAGAGCAGAGAGAAAAGATAGAAGTCGTTATCTCTTTGCTCTTTTGCGCGGCAGGAGCTTTATGTTTATTGTTTTTTGCGTCCAATATAACGATTTACTAAAGATTCGATTCGCTCATAAGGATCTAGCAAATCGCTGATAGAGAGGTCATGGTTCAGGGTATCAATAATGTATGCAATATATTTGCTCATATCACAGTTAATATAATAGGGCTTGCTCAAAAGTTCCGGGGTCTGGTAGGTAAGGTTGGTGGTTACCACTTTGTAGATAATGCCGTCGGCTACGGCCTTGTCAAATTTTGCCAGGCCGTCGGTAAATAACCCGAACGTGGCGACCACGAAAATCCGGCGCGCTTTGCGCTTTTTTAATTCCGTGGCAACATCGATCATGCTATCCCCGGAGGAAATCATATCGTCAATGATCAGCACGTCCTTGCCTTCCACGGAGGAGCCCAAAAATTCATGTGCTACGATAGGGTTTCGTCCGTCCACGATTTTGCTGTAATCTCTGCGTTTGTAGAACATTCCGATATCAAGCCCAAGTACGTTGGCAAGGTATACGGCACGGTTGGTTCCGCCCTCGTCAGGGCTGATAACCATCATATGGTTGCTGTCGATCTGCAGGTCGTCCACTTCTTGCAGGATGCTTTTGATAAATTGATAGGCAGGCTGGACTGTTTCAAAACCATTCAGAGGAATAGCGTTTTGTACCCGGGGATCATGAGCGTCAAAGGTAATGATGTTGTCCACGCCCATCCGCGTCAATTCCTGTAGGGCGAGAGCGCAGTCTAAGGATTCTCTAGAGGTGCGCTTATGCTGGCGGCTTTCGTATAAAAATGGCATAAGCACGGTAATTCTTCGTGCTTTTCCGCCTACGGCAGCGATGATGCGTTTCAGATCCTGGTAATGGTCGTCTGGAGACATATGATTCTCATGTCCGCATACGGTGTAGGTCATGCTGTAATTGGTTACATCCACCATCATATATAGGTCGAATCCACGAACAGATTCGTTGATAATGCCCTTTGCTTCGCCGCTTCCAAAACGGGGGGTGGAGCAGTTCACCAGATAGGTGTTTTTATGATATCCCTCAAAGGCAATATCGTTTACGTGCTTATGCTCCCGCTCGCTGCGGAACTGCACCAGATACTTGTCCACCTTCTCTCCCATCGCACGGCAGCTTTCTAGGGAAATCACGCCTAGAGAACCAGCAGGGATAGTTTCATAATTTTTTTCGTTGCGCTGCATCGTAATATCCTCCATATATAGTGAAAATGTTTTGGTGTTCTTACTAAACATAGATTACAAAGCCCCAAAAATTATAGCATTCCTTAGAAGTCTTGGCAAGGCTGTCTTTTGAGTTTTTTCTGGATACGAATGTCATTTCCAAACAGCTTGATCATCTTATAGTTGCTGGAAATTCTGGAAAAAGTGCGTTCTGAGTAGAGGTCGGCAAGCTGTCCAAGAGACAGGTTGGTGGAAATGATAGTGGATTTTCGCCGTAATATCCGCTCATTGAGGCAGAGAAAGAGCTGGGAGACGGTAAAAGCATTGGACAATTCCGTTCCCAGGTCGTCAATGATCAGAAGGTCACATTCAAAGATATTCTGATAATCTTCATTTGCGTCCCGTTCTCTATTGAATACGCTTTTCTCGAAAATCTGGAACAGGGAGGAGGCAGTAAAATAAATCACAGAATGGCTGGTGTCAAGAAGTTCTTTTGCCACGCAATTTGACAAGTACGTCTTTCCGATTCCAGTGTCTCCATAAAAAAACAGGTTGTGAAACTCAGTGTCAAAGGTTTTGACAAATTCCAAACAGCTTTTTACGGCGTTTTTTATAGTGGCAAGACTGGTCAGGCCTGTGGAGGGGTTGATCTGGTCTTGTGAATAATAATCGTAGGAAAAATTCTGAAAATTTTCGATGTCCAAGATCTGCCGGATATTGGACTGCGTATAGACGAGGTCAATGGCAGCCTGACGGAAACAATGACATTTCTGACTACCAATATAGCCAGTATCTTTGCAGTCTGGGCAGTCATAAGGAGGCTCGAAATAATTATCCGGATATCCATGAAAGGCTAGAAGCTGTTTTTTTTCAAGAGACAGTTCCTTGAGCTTGCGGCGTAGTTCTGACATTGCCGTTTCGTCCCCGTCTATTAGCTTTTTTGCCTGCGCTATTGACAGGGACGAAATGGAATCATCAATCTTTGCAAGCTGTGGCAATTTCCCATAGACATTCCGCATTCGTTCCATCACGATATGCTGATTTTCTAATTGCTTTGCCTCATAGCGGCGCTGCAGGATGTTGTATTGGGCGTTGTTTAAAGCCATAGATGCCTCCTTAATGTACGGCGTTTAATAATTCTGCTTCCAATTGTTCCATATTGTAAGTGCGCTGTGGAAAGCTATTGAAACGGCTGGCAGCAGAAGTCTTAGCGGCAGCTTTTTTTAAGGCGGTCGTGCGTATGCGTTCCGTTTCTTTGGAGGCGTGGTATGCCTCGTCTGCTTTTTGAATATCTGCAGGCGTCTTAATATTCTGGCGCTTCCAGCTGGCAAGGATCCGGTCCGTGTATTCAAAATTAGGCTGGTGGATGGCAAGGATGGTACGGCTGCACGCTTCGATGATCATATCCTGTGCGAAACCATATTCCTTACGCCATTTGTCTATGTAATTCAACTCTGCCGTTATCAGGTTGCGCCCCTTTATCCCCAGGGCTTTTAAAACGGCATAGTGAAGCTTGGTGTGCGTTCTGGTGTTGCGCTTTGCTTGCTCTACGGTGCAGATGTTCTCCGCTTTCCAATTGAGCGCTACTTTGTCCATGTAGTGCAGGCTGGAATGTCCTCCTGCAATACAGTATTCTAAGAGGTAAACGATTAAGTCAGCAGACAGGGCAAGATCGTCATACCAGGAAAGCAATGTCTGGATGTCTGTGTGGGTTAACGGCCTTGTCAGATAGCTCTCTGCGACAAACATTAATTCCCGTACTTCTTCTTTCTCCTGGAAAGCTTTCATCTCGGCTGAAGAATAAGATTTCTTCCGGGCCGGCTGTGGTGAGGCTTTCTTTAGTGGAACGGAGTCGTCTTCCCTGGGGGCAGATTGCGACTCAAGAAAATAAATTCCTGCAATCGAATCATTTTGTCCGTATTCTAGTTGAAGCAGGTTCATTTTTTCCCAATATTTTAAAGCGCGCTGAATATCTTTCTCCGTATGGTTGAATTTGTCCGCCGCTCTGGAAATGGAAAAACTGCAGTCCGGGGAGTTCATACAGCGAAGCAGATATAAATAAATTTTTACGAATTCACCATTGGCGTTCGTCATATATTCATCAATGAAGCGGTTGGAAATCGCCGTAGTAGAATTATCATTATCTTTGTGTAAAGTAATCTCTGTCATAACATCCTCCCTAGAAAAATCGAATACCTTTATGTGGCTTAAAGTATAGCACATTAATCTGGAAATGAGAAGTGAAATTTTTCCTTGGATCCCAGTAAAATCAAGGGATTGCGCAATTGTTAAGATTGTGGATAATGTGGATAATCGAGTGGAAAGATGTTATGGTAACGAGTAAAATGCCTTGTATTCGGCGAAAATATGCCAAAAATGAGAAGATGTGGATAATCACTTTATGTAAACTTAAAAATCCACACTCCTTGAGGTTAGTTATCCCCAATGGAATGTGGATAATGTGGATAACTACTTTCCTAGAAGGTGTTCTCCTACTTGGACAATGTCTCCAGCGCCCATAGTTATCAACAAATCGCCGTTTATACAATTTTTTATTAAAAAGTTTTCAATTTCGTCAAAAGATGGAAAATAATAACAATTACAGCCTAAATTTTGTAACTCTTTTTGTAGATCTGCAGAGCTGATCCCGATGGTATTTTGTTCTCTTGCCGCATAGATATCTGCCAGTACTACCAGATCTGCGGCCGAGAGAGCTTGGGCAAATTCCTTTAGAAATGCTTTAGTCCGGGAATAAGTATGGGGTTGGAATACGCAGACGATGCGATGTTTGCCGCAGTTTTTGGCAGCCAAAAGAGTGGCGGCTATCTCGGTAGGATGGTGCGCATAATCGTCCACGATGGTGATCCCGCCTAAGCTTCCTTTGTGTTCGAAGCGTCTTGCAGGTGCCCCAAAGCAGGAAAGGGCTGTCTGTATTGAGCGGAAAGGAAGCTTCAATTCCAGGGCCAGGGCGGATGCTGCAACTGCATTGAGTACGTTATGCTCCCCAGGCACGTTGAGAGAGATGGTTCCGATAGTGGTACCTTGCTGCATTAGCGTGAAGTTTGCGCAGCCTTCTGTATTAAAAGCAATATTATCCGCATAATATGAATCAGAAGGAGTCAAGCCATAGGTAAGAACCTGGCAATTCAAACTTTCTGTAATCTTTTGGTGATCGGGGATTTCCCCGTTTATGATTACCGTGCCCTGAGGGGGAACGTTTTCGGCAAACCTGCAAAATGAGCGGCGAATATCTGCGAGATCTTTAAAAAAGTCCATATGGTCTTCTTCTATGTTCAGTATCAGAGCATATTTTGGATAAAAGTTCAAAAAACTGTTGGTATATTCGCAGGCTTCTGTTAAAAAGTACTGTGACTCGCCTACCCGGATATTGCCATCAATGGATTTTAATATGCCTCCTACAGAAACGGTCGGATCGCAGCAGGCTTCTAAAAGTATCTGCGTGATCATGGAAGTGGTAGTGGTTTTGCCGTGCGTGCCAGCTACGGCGATCGACTGCTGGTAATTGTTCATGATTTGACCGAGCAGTTCTGCGCGGGTCAATGTTGGAATCTGCTGATCTTTCGCAGCTTTTAATTCTGGATTATCGGGATGGATCGCTGCAGTATATACGATGGCGTCCGTGTCTTTTCTTATGTTGGAAGCGCGCTGCCCATAGTAAATATCAGCGCCAAGCCCAGTCAGCTTCTGGGTGAGTTCAGATTCCCTGGAATCTGAGCCAGAGATGCGGAATCCTTCCTTTAAAAGGATTTCGGCAAGCCCGCTCATGCTGATTCCGCCGATACCGATAAAATGAAGGTGAATTGGCTCTTTGAAATTAATTTTATAAACATTTTTATACATATATTTTACCTGTCCAATCTTCTTTGATTAATTTTATTTTATACCAAGGAAGGGCATTTTGCAAATTGAATTTTTTCGTAATAACCAGGTAATATGTCTTGTGCAAAGTGACAAAATTATCTATTTTTAAGCAAAAAAATTGTGAAATATGTGTACTAAATGATTCTTATGTGCTATAATAGGAGGCGTAAGAAACAAGAATATATTGACGAGAGGTGAGAGACATGATTCGTAAAGAAATGATAGCCATGCTTTTGGCAGGGGGCCAGGGCAGCAGACTTGGGGTGTTGACTTCTGATGTTGCCAAACCTGCGGTAGCGTTTGGCGGTAAATATCGGATTATTGATTTTCCGTTAAGCAACTGTGTGAATTCAGGGATAGATACAGTAGGCGTGCTGACGCAGTATCAGCCGTTGCGGCTGAATACCCATATCGGGATCGGCATCCCCTGGGATCTGGACCGCAATAATGGCGGAGTGACGGTGTTGCCCCCATATGAGAAGAGTGACAATAGTGAATGGTATACAGGTACTGCGAATGCGATTTATCAAAACCTGAATTACATTGACAGTTATGATCCAGAATATGTACTGATACTTTCAGGAGATCATATCTATAAGATGAATTATGAAGTGATGCTGGATTTCCATAAGGAAAATAATGCGGATGTCACTATTGCAGCCATGCCGGTTCCATGGGAGGAGGCCAGCCGTTTCGGTCTCGTAATCACAGACGAGAATAAGCAGATCACGGAATTTGAAGAGAAGCCTGCGAATCCCAGAAGCAATCTTGCTTCCATGGGTATTTACATTTTCAACTGGAGTATCTTGAGGGAGGCTCTAGTGACCATGTCAGAACAGAGTAATTGTGACTTTGGTAAACATATCATCCCTTACTGCAGGGAGAACGGCAGGCGCTTGTTTGCCTATGAGTACAATGGATATTGGAAAGATGTTGGAACTTTAGGATCTTATTGGGAAGCAAATATGGAGCTGATAGATCTGATTCCAGAGTTCAACCTCTATGAAGAGTATTGGAAGATTTATACTAAGAGCGAAATTATCGAACCGCAGTATATTGCAGAGGATGCTGTGACAGAGCGATGCATTATCGGAGAAGGAACAGAGATTTACGGCAAGGTGTATGGCTCGGTAATCGGCGCAGGCGTCGTGATTGGCAAGAACACGGTAGTGCGTGACTCCATTATTATGCAGAATACGGTGATTGGCGATAACGTGAATATCACGAAAGCGATCGTGGCAGAGAATGTCAAGATTGGCGACAATGTGGAACTTGGCGTGGGCGAGGAGGCAGATAACAAGCTGAACAAGAGCGTATACTCCTTTGGCCTGGTAACCATCGGTGAGAATTCCGAGATACCATCAGGTGTTAAAATAGGTAAAAATACAGCAATTTCCGGTAAGACAGAGAAAGAGGATTATCCGGATGGCCTTTTGGCAGGCGGCGAATCAATCATTAAGGCAGGTGACAGAGTATGAAGGCATTAGGTATTATATTAGCAGGCGGAAATAACAGCAAGATGCAGGAGCTTTCCAACAAGAGAGCCATTGCAGCCATGCCGGTGGGCGGAAGTTTTCGCTGTATTGATTTTGCACTCAGCAACATGAGTAATTCACATATTCAGAAAGTGGCGATTTTAACGCAGTATAATGCAAGAAGCCTCAATGAACATCTGAGTTCTTCCAAATGGTGGGATTTCGGAAGAAAGCAGGGCGGCTTATATGTATTTAATCCCACAGTTACTTCAGATAACGCATGGTGGTACCGGGGAACGGCAGACGCCATGTACAGGAACCTTGATTTCTTGAAAAAGAGCCATGAACCTTATGTAATTATTGCAGCTGGAGATTGTGTCTATAAAATGGATTACAATAAGCTGTTGGAGTACCATATCGAGAAGAAGTCAGATATTACGATTGTCTGCAAGGACATGCCAGTGGGTGAGGACGTCAGCCGCTTTGGCGTGATCAGGATGAATGAAGATTCAAGAATTGTGGAATTTGAAGAAAAACCCATGGTTGCTCAGTCTAATACGATTTCTGCCGGAATTTATGTGCTGCGCAGAAGACAGCTTATTGAAATGCTGGAGCGTTGCGCAGAAGAAAACCGTTATGATTTTGTTACGGATATTCTGATTCGTTATAAGAATATGAAACGTATATTTGGCTATAAGCTGGATGCATACTGGAACAATATCTCTACAGTGGAATCTTACTACCGCACGAACATGGATTTCTTAAAACCTGAAGTTCGAAACTATTTCAGGGATGAGCCAAGGATTTATTCTAAGGTTGACGATCTTCCTCCGGCAAAATATAATGTGGGTTCGGATGTGCGCAACAGCTTGGTGTCCAGCGGTTGCATTATTAACAGCAAAGTGGAGAATTCTATTTTATTTAAGAAAGTATTCGTAGGCAAAAATTGTGTCATTAAGAATTCTATTATTTTGAATGATGTATATATCGGTGACAATACTCATATAGAGAATTGTATTGTTGAGAGCCGGGACACGCTGCGTGCCAATACCTTTTTCAGCGGCGGCGATGGAATCAAAGTAGTGTATGAGCACAATGAGAGATATGTGATTTAAACTCACAGAGGATAAAACTGTTCTTAAGAAATAGGAAGATATATAAAGGGGGCAGAGATTTATGCAGATAACAGATGTGAGGATCCGTAAAGTTGAAAAAGAAGGAAAAATGCGGGCGGTGGTATCCATCACCATTGATGAAGAGTTTGTGGTACATGATATTAAAGTGATTGAAGGAGAGAAAGGCCTTTTTATCGCTATGCCAAGCAGAAGAGCGGCGGACGGGGAATATCGTGATATTGCCCATCCTATTAATTCACAGACACGGGAAAGCATCCAGCGGATGATATTGGATAAGTATCAGGAAGAAATCGGTATGGAAGCATAAGTTATGAAAAAGCGAGAGGGCATTGATTGCCTGGGGATAGAGTAAAGAAAACAAGGTTCCGGCAGCGCCGGAACCTTGTTTTTTATGAAACCCGAATATAACGGGCTGCTGCGTATCCGTTAAATGTTCGATTGCCTTGCTTCACACTGAGCTTATACCACTTTTGCCTGTCAGAACCAGTGACTTGTCCAAGAATCGTGACTTTGCTGCCTTTTTTGAGCGTAGTGACGATGGCGCTGTTTGTGCTGGGAGAGCGGCGGAGACGCAGACCGCTGTTTGCAGTGACAATTCCGGTCTTTTTTTGCGGCTGCGGCTGACCAGCAGAGGTTAGAAGGCTAGTCTGTATGTAACCGGTTCCCTTTTTGCCGCCTGAGGTAAAGGTGATGCGGCTCCACGGGGTACCCGATTTGTTTGTGGTGGAACAGATGATCGTAACCCGTGTGCCAGCAGGCAGGGTAGTGATCTTTTGGTGATTGATTCCGGCATGTTTTCTGACATTTGAATTCGCACGAACCGTAGCCGGACGAGAAGCGCACTTCGTCCGAGCGGCAAGAATTTTGGAAAATTTGCCATTGGTTGTTGTTCCGCTGCGGTAGGTATAAGCGCGGACTCTATAATAATATTCTCTGCCGCCTGGAAGATTCATGTTACAGAATGCGTTGTTTCCTGCTGATATTGTTTTGATGATTTGATAGGGACCGTCGTATGAGGAGGCGCGAAAAATATGGTAGCCAGATACGCCGCTTTGCAGGGACCAAGATATATTGATACTGCTTCCCGTGGTCACGCCACATTTTAAATTCTTGACTTGCGCCGGTTTCTTGGCGGCGTATATGGACTGCGGCATAGCGAGGGAAAAAATTAGAAATAATAGTAATGCTGCAATGTTTAGCTTCAATCGTTGATTAATTTTCATAACACACGCTCCTCTTCTTTTTATTAATACATGGCTTACTATAATTAAAAGGAAAAAAACGGAAATTGTCAATAAAAAAATCTGATATTCATTTTTTATTATTCTGGAGGCTGCCTGACCAATCCTGGCTTATGGAGTTGTGCGGCAAAACTTTCCTATTTTTAATTTACGTTGCTGCCTTATCCAGTTCTGTATGCTCTTATGGTGTAACTTTCGTAAAATCAGGAGCATTTTTTGTCTGTATTATGACGTTAAAATATAATCATGACAAGGAACAAGGCCTTGACGCAGGATTTGCCACTTTCAGGGCATAAAGGAATGGATAAAGATTTATAAAAAATTAATCAGTTTTATGCCTAAATTTTGCCATAGTGTGATATACTGTAACGGAGTTGCATTTGCGGTCGTGCTGTGGGTGGTGAAAGCGCAGCGTCAGATAAGCATTGATATGGAAAGGAAGCGATAGAGATTATGGCAGAAATTATCAAAGCGGTAATATATGGAATTGTGGAAGGGATTACAGAATGGCTGCCGGTGAGCAGTACGGGACATATGATTTTGCTGGAAAAAATTATGCCTATGGATGTGTCTGGGGAATTTTGGAATATGTTTCTAGTGGTGGTGCAGTTAGGAGCGATTCTTGCGGTGGTGCTGATGTTCTGGAATAAAATATTTCCATTTCGATTGAATCAAAGGAACAAAATAGACTGGGATATTATGGAACTCTGGGGGAAGATTTTGGTAGCCTGCATTCCAGCGGGCGTAGTTGGCGTCGTATTTGGAGACTGGCTTGACGAACATTTGTATAATTTCTGGATCGTGGCGGTGATGCTGATTACAGTGGGATTTATCTTCTTGGTGGTAGAAAGTCTCAATAAGGGAAACAAGCCCGTGATCTGCAGCACCTCTGAGCTGACATGGGAGGTTGCCTTTATTATCGGCCTCTTTCAGCTTGTAGCCGCCGTCTTTCCTGGAACGTCGCGGTCAGGAGCGACGATCGTCGGGGCCTTGCTGATTGGAGTATCGAGATCCGTGGCAGCGGAATTTACCTTTTACCTGGCAATTCCTGTGATGTTTGGAGCAAGCTTTCTGAAGCTGCTTGGATTCGGCTTATCTTTCACCCGGCAGGAATTGAGCATATTATTGATGGGAATGGCGGTTTCATTTGCGGTATCAGTGCTGGTGATACGGTTTTTGATGGGATATATCAGGAAACATGATTTTAAAGCATTTGGCTGGTACAGGATTATCTTAGGGGCGGTAGTGCTGTTGTATTTTGGATTCCTCAATTGATACATAAGATTAGAAAAAGGAGACGTTAGTTATGTTTGTGATTGCAGGGCTGGGAAACCCGTCGTCAAAATATGAGAGGACGCGCCATAATGTGGGATTTGACGCCGTTGATTTGCTGGCAGATAAATATCAGATCAGCATCCGGGAGAAAAAACATAAGGCATTGTGCGGGAGCGGGGTGATCGAAGGGCAGAAAGTGCTGCTGGTGAAGCCTCAGACATTTATGAATCTCAGCGGAGAGAGCATCGGGGCGATTTTAAATTTTTACAAAGTGGAACCAGAAACAGGGCTTCTTGTGATATACGACGACATTAGCCTTGTCCCTGGCAGGATTAGGATCCGCAAAAAAGGGAGCGCGGGAGGGCATAATGGGATCAAGAGCATTATTGGTCATGTAGGTACCCAAGAGTTTCAGAGAATTAAAATCGGAGTGGGGGAGAAGCCGCAAGGATGGGATCTTGCTGATTATGTGCTGGGCCGTTTTTCCAAAGAAGAGCGCAAATGGGTGGAGGAAGCCTTTGAGCGTGCGTGCATGGCGTCGGCTCTGATCGTGCAAGGAGAGACGGACCAGGCGATGAATCAGTTCAACTGTAAATAGGAGGAAAGATGAAAAGTTTTACAGAGCCATTGCTAGGATTGAATGAATTTCAGAAATTAAAAAAAGAATTAATTAGTTTACGGGGCATTGCGCAGGTTTCCGGGTGTATTGACACCCAGAAGCCTCATTTCATATATAGCCTGATGGAAGAGAAAAACAGCGGCGTGATTGTAACCTTTGAGGAGCAAAAAGCGAGGGAGCTCTATGAGAATTATCGTTTTTTTGACCGGGACGCAGTGTATTATCCGGCAAAGGACGTGCTGTTTTATCAATCAGACATTCGGGGCAACTTGCTGACGGCTGAGCGGTTGACGACGATCAAGGCTTTGCTGGAGCGGGAAAGGGTGACAGTGATCACGACCTTTGATGCGCTGATGGACCGGGTGACGCCTCTTTCTTGTATACAGAAAGGTGTTTTGGAATATGGACTTGGCGATGTGCTGCAATTGGAGTTGGTAAAAAGCCGCCTGGTGGAGCTTGGGTATGAAAGGAATTATCAGGTTGAGAGCGCTGGACAGTTCTCTATTCGGGGCGGAATCCTGGATATTTTTCCATTGACGGAGGAAAATCCTTATCGCATTGAGCTTTGGGGAGACGAAATTGATTCGATTCGAAGTTTTGACGCAGAGAGCCAGCGCTCTATTGAGAATTTGCAGCAAGTACGTATTTATCCGGCAAGTGAAATCGTATTGTCAAAACAGGAAAGCCAGCGGGGATTAGAGTTGTTGGAGCAGGAAAAAAACAGGCTCTGCGAAGCTTTTCGAAAGGAAATGAAGACGGAAGAAGCGCATCGGCTGAAAACAACGATAGAGGCTTTGAGCGAAGAAATCAGAGAGCTTGGACAGTGTGCCGGGCTGGACAGCTATCTCACATATTTTGTCAAGGATACGGTATCTTTTCTCGATTATTTTGACGAAGAGCATACGATTGTATTTTTGGACGAACCAGAACGGCTGGCAGAGAAAGGCAGAGTGGTGGAACAGGAATTTTCTGAGAGTATGCGCCACCGCTTAGAAAAGGGATATATTTTGCCAGGACAGATGGAAGCATTACGCCCCGGCAGAGAGATTTTTGCTAAAATACAGCGAAAGAAAGGCATTGCACTTACAACATTAGATATCAATATAAAAGATTTGGAAATTAAGTTGAAATATAATATCTTTTGCAGAAGCGTCAATCCCTATAACCGCAGCTTTGAATTATTGGTAAAGGACTTGCAAAGGTATCGGAAGCAGAAATATCAGGTAATCCTGCTGTCTGGTTCCAGGACACGGGCGGAGCATCTGGCAAAAGACCTTCAGGGAGAGGGCATCAACTGTTACTATTGCGCAGATTACGAACATTTGGTTCAGCCAGGAGAAGTAATGACAGCCTATGGAAAGCTGAAGAAAGGCTTTGAATATCCAGACTTAAAATTCGTTGTAATTTCGGAGAGCGACATTTTTGGCGGCGGTCAGAAACGGAAGAAGAAACGCAGGATTTATGAGGGGGAAAAGATCCAAAGCTTTACGGAGTTGAGCGTGGGAGATTACGTGGTGCATGAGCGGTATGGCGTTGGCATTTACCGTGGGATTGAGAAAATTGAGATCCAGAAGACGGCAAAAGATTATGTCAAGATTGAATATGACAAAGGCAGTACCTTGTATGTCCTTGCCACCCAGCTTGAGGCGATCCAGAAATATGCCGGAGCAGAGGCAAAGAAGCCAAAAATCAACCGATTAGACGGTCAAGAGTGGACAAAGACGAAGAACCGGGTCAAAGGGGCGGTGAAAGAAATTGCAAGAGAGCTGGTGGAGCTATATGCGGCGAGACAAAAGACCGATGGATTTGTCTATGGACCAGACACAGTGTGGCAGCGGGAATTTGAAGAACTATTTCCTTTTGAAGAAACGGAGGATCAGGAGCTTGCGATCGAGGCGACGAAACGTGACATGGAGAGTAGAAAAATTATGGACCGCCTGATTTGCGGGGACGTGGGCTATGGCAAAACGGAAATTGCCATCCGTGCAGCGTTTAAAGCGGTCCAGGAGGGCAAACAGGTGGCCTATCTGGTCCCGACTACGATTTTGGCGCAGCAGCATTACAACAATTTTGTGCAGCGCATGAAGGATTTTCCAGTTCGGGTAGATTTGATGTGTCGCTTTTGCACTGGCGCCCAGATCAAAAAGACAGTGGAGGACCTGAAGCGGGGAGTCGTGGACATCCTGATCGGGACGCACCGGATTTTGTCGAAAGACGTTTCGTTTAAAGATTTGGGTCTTCTGATTATTGATGAGGAGCAGCGGTTTGGGGTGACTCATAAGGAAAAAATTAAGCAGATGAAGAAAACTGTCGATGTCTTGACGCTGACGGCGACGCCTATTCCAAGAACGCTTCATATGAGCCTGATTGGAATCCGTGACATGAGCGTCTTGGAGGAGCCGCCGATGGACCGGCTTCCGATCCAGACTTATGTCATGGAGTATAACGATGAGATTGTTAGGGAGGCTGTCAACCGCGAGCTTGCCCGTGGCGGTCAGGTATATTATGTGTTTAACAGGGTAAATCAGATTGTCGAGGTTACTTCCAAGGTTGCAGAGCTGGTGCCGGACGCAAACGTGGCGTTTGCCCACGGACAGATGAAAGAACGGGAGCTTGAAAACATCATGTACCAGTTTATCAATGGGGAGATTGACGTGCTGGTGAGTACCACTATCATCGAGACAGGGCTGGATATTTCCAATGTCAATACTATGATCATCCAGGATGCAGATAACTTGGGATTGTCCCAGCTCTATCAGCTTAGAGGGCGAGTGGGGCGTTCTAACCGTACATCGTATGCGTTCCTGATGTACCAGCGCAATAAGATGCTGAAAGAGGTGGCTGAGAAACGGTTGTCTGCAATTCGTGAATTCACGGAGCTAGGCAGCGGATTTAAAATCGCCATGCGGGATTTGGAAATAAGGGGCGCAGGGAATTTGCTGGGCGCGCAGCAGCATGGGCATATGGAAGCAGTCGGATATGACTTGTACTGCAAGATGTTGAATGAGGCAGTCAAAGCCTTGAAAGGGGAAGCTGCGCCGGAACAGTTTGAAACGTCTTTGGAGCTAGACGTGGATGCATTTATTCCGCCTTCCTATATCCCGAATGAGTCTCAAAAGCTTGACATTTATAAGCGTATTGCGGTGATTGAGACGCAGGAGGAGAGAGAAGAGATCCTCGAAGAATTGATTGACCGTTTTGGAGAGCCTCCAAAATCGGTGGAAAATCTTCTGACTATCGCACAGTTGAAAGCTAAGGCTCATAGTTGCTATTATATTGAAATTAAAGAAAGTAAAGATGTTATTAAATTTATATTTTATTTTCAGGCAAAGATTGATCCTACGAACATCGCCAAGATGTCAGAAAAGTATCAGGGGGCATTAAAGTTTGTCCGGGATGCCAAAGAGCCGTATTTTGAATATCATAAGCAACATAACTTGAAGCAGAAAGGCGTGGGCATCTTAGAACGGGTGAATATGATTTTGGAGGATACCAGAAATCTCTTGGTTGACCATGACGCTATCGATGGATTGCGGCAAAAGTGAAAAATCAGTGAAATTCAACGAAAAATAGTTGCTTGTACTAGGAAAAAGAACTATAATGTTACAGATAAAGGAAATACACAGGAGGATATATAGATATGAAAGCTAAGAGATTACTGGCGTTGTTGTTAGCGGCGGTTTTGAGTGCTAGCGCTTTGACAGGGTGCGGCGGCATTGATGCGAGTCAGACAGGGGCGACCTTGGACGGGCAGGAGATTTCCCTTGGATTTATGAACTTTATGGCAAGATACCAGCAGGCTATTTACGATGCGCAGTTTTCAGCAATGTTTGGAGGCTCAAGCATGTGGACTCAGGATATGTTCGGCGACGGCACGGATATGGAGACGTCGGTCAAGAAGAGTGTCACGGAAAGTATCGAGCAGCTTTATTTGTTGGAAAAGCATATGGGAGATTACAAGGTGGAAGTCACTGCAAACGAGCAGAAAGCCATCGAGGAAGCTGCCGAGCAGTTTATGGAAGACAACTCCAAAAAGGCATTAAGGCAGCTTGGCGCTACCAAAGAGTATGTGAAAGAAATGCTGCGCCTCAATACCATTCAGGCTAAGATGCGCCAAGCCATGGATGCAGAGGTGGACACCGAGGTATCAAAAGAAGAGGCGGCGCAGAAGACCATTAGCTATGTAAGCGTTAATAGAACATCTACCACAGATGAGGAAGGCAATAATAAGCAATATACAGAAGAAGAGAAAGCATCTGTAGAACAGCAGGTAAAGGAGTTCCGCAAATCTGCCAAAGATGATTTTACAGCGGCAGCGGAGAAAGCCGGCTATACAGTGACCCCTTATTCTTATGGTGAGAAAGACGAGAGCTATGCCTTGGACGATAAAGTGATCGAGGCGGCGAACAAGTTAAAAGATGGCGAAGTTAGCAAAGTGATTACCACCGATGAGAATTTCTACGTGGTTCATATGGACAGTACTTTTGACGAGGAAAAGACGGAGGAAAAGAAAAAGTCTATCGTACAGCAGCGTAAGGACGATCATTATGTAGAGGTATGCGACGGCTATAAGGAAGACGTAAAATATGAGCTCAATGAAGACGAGTGGGCGAAAGTCAAGTTTGATGAATTCTTTACCATCAAGCAGACGCAGGAGGCTGATCCAGAGGAATCGTCTGACCAGCAGGAATCTGATGATGCCAAGCAAGAAAGCAACGATGCAGAAAAGGATTCCGATGCTGATCAGTCAAAAGATGACAAGGAAGACGCCAATGCCGATCAGTCAAAGGATGCTGAGGAAGAATCGGCTGAGAATTAATTAAAAGAATGTCCCAAACTCATAAAAAATATTGCAAATGCCATCTGCGCTTTTCAGAGTCTTGCGGATGGCATTTTGCATACATAAAAATGTTTTAGAGACAATGTTTGCAGCGTTTGTGGCTTTTAGGGAGAAAAAGGATTATAGATTGAGTTTTTTGACAAATCTGCTATAATGATGACAGATGAAAACAGGGACGCATCGGTTATTAAAAAAGATATTCTGCAAAGCCATATCTGCAAGGATGGCGTCTCTTTTCGGGGAACAGAGTGCTGACTAGATCACAGATGGAGGAGAGCGTGAAGAAAATATATCGTGCAGCAGTCCTTGCGGCGGTTTTGACTATTTTTGCAGGGGTTGCCTGGGTGCAAATTCAAAATCAAACGCCGAAACGCTATCAGGCGCAGTTTTTTGACTGTTTCGATACTGTGACAACGATCACAGGATATGCAAAAAGCCAGGAAGAGTTTTCAGAGAAGACAAAGCTGCTTTGGGAAAAGCTGCTGTATTACCATAAGCTTTATGATATTTATCATGCTTATGATGGGATCAATAACATCAAAAGCATCAATGACGCTGCCGGAAAGCAACCCGTGCAAGTGGAATCCGAGATCATAGAGCTGTTAAAGTTAGGCATGGAACTGTATCAAAAGACTGGAGGAAAGCTTCAGATCGCTTATGGAAGCGTGCTCTCCTTATGGCATGATTACCGGGAGCAGGGCATAAATAACCCGGCGCAGGCGCAGCTTCCAGATCAGAAAGAGCTGTCTGACAGGGCAAAGCACGCCGATATGGATCATTTGATTCTCGACGAAGAGGCGTCCACGGTGTATCTGGCAGATTCCAAGATGTCTCTGGACGTGGGAAGTATTGGGAAAGGTTATGCGGTCTCCAGGCTCTCAGAGTATGCGAGAGAGATTGGACTAGAACATGCGTTGATCAGCGTGGGAGGAAATGTCTGCGCCGTGGGGGCGAAAGAGGACGAAACGCCCTGGCTGGTAGGCGTGGAGAACCCAGACCAAAAAAGCAGCGAGGCATATGTTTGCGCAGTGGAGTTGTCAGACGCCGCCATCGTTACCAGCGGAGATTATCAGCGGTATTATGAGGTGGACGGCGTGCGCTACTGCCATATCATAGACCCGGCTACCCAGATGCCGCCTAATTATGTTTCTTCTGTATCGGTGCTTACGAAAGATTCCGGAATGGCGGATGCGCTTTCCACTGCTCTCTTTAATATGGAGCTTGAAGAGGGGATGTCTTTTGTGGAAAGTCTTGCGGGGGTGGAAGCGATGTGGATAGGAAAGGATGGAGAGATCCGCTGCTCCAGCGGATTTAAGATTCATGAAGAAAAATGATATCATTTTGATCGGCATTTTATTGGCGTTGTCTTTGGCGGCGTTTGGCGGAGCGGCGCTTTATGCTAAGCTTGGCACTCGTCAACCGCAAGCCGTGGTGTATTTGAAAGGCAAAGAGAAAGGGCGTTATCCGTTGTCGGAAAACATTACCCTGGAAATCCGTCAAGAGGACGGAGGATATAATATTTTGAAAATCGAGGGTGGAAAGGCAGATATTACAGAGGCTTCCTGTCCCGATAAGGTGTGCGTCAGGCAACGTCCAGCCGGCGGACGGGGAGAGAGCCTGGTGTGCTTGCCGAATCAACTGACAGTGGAGATTGAAAACGGCGGGGAAGATGGCCTGGATGGAAGTACCAACTAGGCGTATCACAGAAAGGGGAGCTTATGGCGAAAAAAACGGCTTATTTGGGAATGCTGATAGCGTTGGCATTTGTATTTTCTTATATTGAATCGCTGCTTCCGATCCATTTTGGCGTGCCTGGGATCAAGCTGGGGCTGGCTAACCTGGTAGTGATTGTGGCATTGTATGCCATGGATATCAAGACGGCGTGCGTGTTGTCTTTGGTGCGGATCGTGCTTGTTGGTTTTACATTTGGAAATCCCGCAAACATGATCTACAGTCTTGCAGGCGCAATATTAAGTTTGCTGATCATGATTCTGGCAAAGAGGTGCAAAGCGTTTTCAGTCACCGGGGTCAGTGTTCTAGGAGGAGTGTTTCATAATCTGGGGCAGATCGCGGTAGCGGCGGTGGTGGCAGAAACAGCAAGCCTGTTTTATTATCTTCCGATGCTGGTGGTAGCTGGAACGCTTGCAGGCATCGTTATCGGCGTCCTTGCGTCTTTATTAATTCAGCGCTTAACAAAAGCGATGCCATAAAGAATGAAATGAACGGCGTTAAGTAAGAAATAAAATCAAGTTTTATAAATGGAGATGTTTTTTTGAATACGATATTATTACTGGAAGATGACGAGAGCATTAATCGGGGAATTGCTTTTACCTTAGAGAAAGACGGCTATCAGGTATATTCCTGTAAGACGGTGACGGAGGCAGAACGGATCTTCCATCAAAAAGAAATAGAACTGCTACTCTGTGATATTACCTTGCCAGATGGAAATGGCCTCGACTTTGTGAAACGGGTGCGCAGCGAGAGCGGCGTACATATTATTTTTCTGACGGCGCTGGATCAGGAGATTGACCAGGTGATGGGATATGAGGCGGGCGCCGACGACTATATGACCAAGCCTTTTAGCCTGTCTGTGCTGAAACTGAAAATATCCGCCTATTTTAAAAAGCATAAAGGGGCGGCACAAGAACGGATAGAATCGGGCAATATTTGCTTCTATGTAAAAGAGATGCGTGTGCTGGCGGCAGGAAAAGAGGTTTCTCTTACAAAAAACGAGTGGAAGATGCTGCGGATTTTTATGGAACATCCCAAGCAGATCCTCTCAAAAAACCAGCTTTTGGAACAGCTTTTTGACGCAGAAGGGGATTTTGTGGATGAAAATACCATTGCAGTGAATGTGCGCAGGCTTCGGGAGAAGATTGAGCCTGACAGTTCTAAGCCGCAATATATCAAAAATGTCCGTGGCATAGGCTATCTCTGGGATAAGGAGTGCCGGAAATGAAAAAATATATGATTTCCATTTTGGCAGGCATCTTGGTTCTTGGCATGGCAGATTGGTATTTGATCGCTGCAGCAGTGCATGGATATCAAGAAAAAATAGATATCTTAAACGTTATGATCGAGCAACAAGAGCAGGGCGCAGACAATTTTGAAACAGCGGCAAGACTGCTGAAAGGGATAGATGAGACGGCAAGCCAGAAAGGAAGAGAACAACTGCAATCGTATGGTTATCTGAACGGTCAGGGGAATAGGCTCAGCCGGGAACTGGAGATTTACGTGCGCAATATTTTGTTGATTTCAGCGGCTTTGCTGTTGACGCATCTGCTGTCCTTGCTTGGGATGTCCAGACATTGGAAGCGGCGCAGGCATAGGGAATTAGCGGATGTGTCCCAGACGTTGAGTCGTTTTTCACATCATATTTATGAGATGGGCGCCACTGAGCGTCTCGATGGCAAAGATACGCAGATGGAACGAATCAAAGAGCAGCTTGCGGACCTCAGCGCGCAGCTTCATTATACTCAAGAACGTATTCAGCAGGAAAGAGAGGAGACGAGGAGCCTGGTTACGGACATCTCCCATCAGTTAAAAACACCGCTCGCAGGAGTCAGGGCATGCTTTGAAGTTCTAAATCAAGAAGATCTAAGCAAGGAAGAAGAGAAAGAATTTTTGGATCAATGCGCAAGGCAGCTTCATGGGTTGGAAAATCTGACAGGATCGCTTGTAAATATTTCCAGAATGGAGACGGGCATGATCCAGATTCGCCGGGAGCCGGCAGATATTTTGGAAACCTTGGTGTCTGCGGTGAATCGCGTCTATTTGAAAGCGGACAAAAAGCAGATTGAGATAGAATTTGAAGAAAGTGAAGATTTGACTGCCACGATGATTCCTCATGATGAAAAATGGATTTGCGAGGCATTTATCAATGTTTTGGAAAATGCAGTCAAGTACAGTCCTAAGCATACAAAGATTCGAATCCGCATGATGCGGCTTGTCACGTTCTTGCGGATTGAGATAGAAGATCAGGGAATCGGCATTTCCCGGCAAGATTATCATAAAATTTTTCAGCGTTTTTATCGCAGCGAGAGGGAAGAAGTGCGCATGGAAGAAGGATCCGGCGTGGGGCTCTATCTTACCCGCCAAATCCTGGAACGGCATGGAGGAAGCGTCACAGTATCTTCGAAGATTGACAGCAAACAACAGCGGGGAAGCATTTTTGTGATCCAGATTCCTTTTCTTGCCTAAAGAATGCTATCTTACAAATCTGTAAGTCTTTATTTTTGTTTTGCAAGCAATCTGTAAGAAATTCCAGGTAAACTATAAGAAAAGCAAACAGTGAATAGTTTTAGGAGGGATTCAGATGGAAACGATATTAAAGACAGAGCAGCTTTGCAAATATTATGGAACCGGGGAAAATCAAGTGCAGGCAGTAAAAAACGCCGATATCGCTGTTAAAAAAGGAGAGTTTGTCACCATTGTAGGAAAATCAGGTTCAGGAAAAAGTACCCTGCTCCATCTTCTGGGAGGATTGGACACCCCGACAAGCGGTACAGTTTGGATGAGCGGCAAGAATATTTTTACATTAAAAGAGGAAGAGCTTGCAGTATTCCGTAGAAGGAAAATCGGATTTATCTTTCAGGCATTCAATCTGGTGTCTTCGATCAATGTGTGGGAAAATATCGTACTGCCCATCGGACTGGATGGAAAGGACGTGGATCAAGGCTTTGTAAAGGATATTATCCGCACCTTGGGAATGGAACAAAAAATACACAATCTGCCCAATACCTTGTCTGGAGGCCAGCAGCAGAGGGTGGCGATTGCCAGAGCCCTTGCCTCCAAGCCGGACGTCATTCTTGCAGATGAGCCTACGGGTAGTGTAAAGTAAGTACAACACTACCCGAAAATAATTCCCGTGACGTTCCCGGCGTTGTCAACCTTTATTTCCTCAATGACGGACCGCCAAAGGGTGCGCTTTTCTTCACGGGTCAAAGTTTCATATATCGCTTTGAAATCAGCTGTCAAATATTTTCTGACGGCGGCGAAGTCTGGCGGGGCTTCCTGCGCCGGGTCCGGCAGCTGTCTCAGTGCTGCGGTGTATATCTCATAGTCCTTTTTGTATTCCTCAATGTCTATTAACTCATTTACATATAATTCTTTCAGCTTTGAAAGTTTGCGCTTCAAGGCTGCTTTGTCGGTGGATGTGATAGCACGTTTCCGGGCTGCGGCTTGCACTTCCCATTCAAGCTGGCAGCGGTCAATTTCTTCTTCCAGATGGGAGAACAGCCACGCTTCAATCACGTCTTCCCGGACGGAATGATTGTGCGGGCAGCGTCCACGCTGGAAGTGCTGGTTGCACCGATAATAAATATAGCCCCGTGTATAGTACCCAACTAATTTATGCCCGCACTCACTGCAAGAAAGAACGGAAGTGAAAATATATACCTTGCCGGAGGGGGAAGAACGGGCGTTTTTGCTGGTCAATTTCTGAACATGGTCAAATTGTTCATGGCTGATGATTGCAGGGCAGAAGTTTTCATTGACCCTGCCGCCCCGGTCATAGACCCCGGTATATAGCTTTTCATGAAGCATACGCCGGAAAGTAGCGTCACACCAATTCACGCCGTATCTTTCCCGGATATATTTTATGGTCCCACGCTGGGAAACGGTGGCTTCATAACGGTTGAAAGCGTCCCGCACAATGTCCGCTTCATCCGGCAGGATTTCCAGCCGCTTTTCCTCATTCACCCGGAAGCCGAAAGGACAGTTGCCGGAAACAACAGTGCCGTGGGCAATCTTGCTGTCAAAAACAACATCTATTCTTTCCCCGTCAATGTCCGCTTCATTCTGGGCTATGGACAGCTTCACATTGATATATAAACGCCCGTTTGCGGTTGTCGTGTCGTATTCTTCATCAGTGGTCAACCATTCGCAGTTGTGGGCTTGCAGGATTTCCATAATTTTGTAATAATCAGCTACGGAACGAAACCACCTATCAAGGCGGCAGAAAAGCAAAATGTCAACTTCATTCCGCTTCACGGCTTCAATCATGCGCTGAAATTCCGTGCGCTTGTGTAGGTGCTTCCGGGCAGTCTTTGCAGCGTCAATGTATATGCCGGAGATAAGCCAGCCACGTTCACGGGCGAACTTTTCCAGCCGTTCTTGCTGGGCTTCAAGGGAAAGACCGTGCATTTTTTGTTCTTCCCCGGAAACACGAATATATAAAGCGACACGCACAAGGCTTGTCGCTGCTTCTTTTTTTCTCATATAATCACCTTGATTGCCTTTAATTTCCCGCCCGCAAGTGATATTATAATTATGCGGATGGTATGTTGTATCTGGTATAATATATTATTTGCACCGCCCCGGTAGTGTTCCCAGCACTGCCGGGGCATTTTATTTACTGCAAACTTGCATGAATAAACAAATTGTCAACATAGTCTTCAAGCTGGTTTTCAAAAATCTTTTCATTATACAGATTTTCGATAGTTTCTTTGTTTAAGTCGAAAGAAACAACTTTTACTTCATCACCGCTGCTCATATCAGCAACAGCCCAGTATTGCAATTCATTACAAGTATTAAAGCCGTGATTTTTGATTAAGTCACCAACATTATAATAATTCTGCTGAACAGTCATATTATTTGTCAAATTTGATGTAATTTTCGCTTTCACAACAACAATGCCGTCATTATATATAACACTCAATAATTCACCATATTGCAGTTGCAAGTCACCAGTGTCAATTTCTCCGAAAGAAATATCAGAAGCGGAAAAATCAAACATAGAAACGCTTTCTGCCGTATCATCCGGCACATTGTCTGCCGGGGCTTCTGTTTCTTCTGGTGCGTTGCTTTCTTCCGGGCTGGAAGCGTCCGCAGCGGAAGCAGGATAAATCCGGCTTTCACCGTCAAAGACTTCTGAAACGCTGCTGCCGTCAAGGGTCATGGATAATGTTTTTGAACCATATTTGACAGAATAAGGGGCGTTTGCATAAGGGGTCACGGTCACTTCTTTGTCAACGCCGCAGTCATTCACCAGCACAAGAAAGATTTCGTCTGCTTCTTCTGGGGAAACATTGCAGCCGCCACGGATGGAAGCAACGGAATTTTCATAAAAACTGTATTTTTCCGACAATTCCGCAGATTTTGGGGTATTGGTATCAACCAAAACCCCGCAGGAACAAAGAGAGAAACACAGCAGCAGAGCAGCTATAAAACATAATTTTTTCATGGTCATTTCCTCCAGATTATTCAATTTTCATTCACGGCTTTGCCATTAGCTGCCGTGTCGTTTGTGGTACTCAAAGCAGTAGAACCCTTTTTCGATACAGAATTTAAGACTATTTTTTTATATTCTTCTTCCAATTCCTCAACCGTCTTTTCTTTTTCAACGGCAGCAGGAGCGGAAGCGGCAAGACCTTTTCTGAAATGGTCAACCAGCATTTCCCGTGTGTCCGGGTCTAAGTCAAAATAAGTCTTTACAATCTGCAATTCAAGGTCCGTTGCGCCACGCTGCTTCACAAATTCATCAAGGCTGAATGTGTCCGGCTCAACAAACATAGGTTCATTGCCATTCAAAAGCCAGTCTTCATTTACAGAAAATTCCTTGCAGATTAGCTTTATCAATGACAATTTCTGGTCTGGGCGGGCAAGGGCGTTTAATTCTATATTCTTTATTACAGAACGGCTAACGCCAAGCCTATCCCCAAAGTCGGTCTGGGATAAGCGAAGATGATTTTTTCGCAATTCCCGTATTCTTTCATAGACTTCCATTATGTATTCACCCCGCTTTCTTTTGGTTTGCACTTTTACTATACAACTTGAAAATGGTTTAGTCAAGACAAAATGAAATGAAAAATTCAAAAAAAGGATTGACAAGGACATTTTTCAGTTATATAATGGACCTACAAGGACAAAATGAAATTGAAAAATGGACTTGTAAAGACAACCGGGGCTGCCAACACCCAAAAATACGCACTGCGACAAGAGCGGCAGCGGACACGCCAGCTAGAAAGCGTGTGGACGGTCAACAAGTTTTTCAGGCAGTCGGCTTTTTAAGGTGAAAAGCGGAAGCGGCAGTGCAGAAAGGAAAGTAAACGAAATGACAGGATTTTCTTCTACAGCAAGAATGAAAGACATTGTTGAATATAAAAAGAGCGTCACAACGGACGAACCGAACGCATACGCAGAAGTTGTGCTGAAATTCGAGGGGGTATCAGAAGAAAGGACGGACGAACTGCGGCAGATATTCAACAGATTTTATGCGAAAGTAGAAGCGATTGTGTGTGAAGAAACCAGCCCGCTTGAATAGGCGGGCTGGGAAGAAATTACTTCACAATATCTTTTATGAGTTGTTCAAAGTCACGGGAATTGAAAATGTCATAAATTGCAGACACTAAAATTTTTTCAATTTCTTCCGCTGGAACGGAAGACCCATGCTTTTTAACAGCGTCATTCACAGCCTTTTTGATGAAGTCTTTGTGAAGTGACATACAAGACACCCCCCTTTGCAATGGATTTGCAGCCCGGCAGCTGCACTTCCATTGTAGCAGGGGAAGCAGGAAAAAGGAAGACAGGAGGGAAGCAGGATGGCAGATATACTGAAAAATGACAGGAAGCAGGAAGTTAATGAGTTCATGCGGCTTCTGGATGAAATGAATCTGGATGAAGTGGAACAGAAAGTGCTTCTTGGATTTATGCAGGGAATGAAACTGGCAAAGGACACAGAAAGAAAGACTGCCGCTGCCCAGCCCGTATAAAGGGAGGTGGCGGCGGTGGAAGTTAAAGGGACATTCAATGCCCAGAGGTTTTTTGAAACGCTGGCACTTATTCTTTCAGAGAGGGAAAACGCAAAAATCACGGTAAAAGTGACGCAGCGGGAGAAGAAAGAGGAAGCCCCGGCAGCAGGACAGCAGCCAGCGGCAGGATAGGAGGTGGAACGCATGAAGAAAGGCACACGGGCAGCAATATTTCTGGGGACACTTCTTCTTTGCGCCGCAGCATTTGCGGCGGGAAGCTATGCAAAAGAAAAACTGATAGAAGAAGCGGTGCAGGAAATGCAGAAGCAGCAGGAAGCCCGGCAGCAGGAGCGGGACCGGCAGTGCGGCTATATCCTCATACATACAACGGATGGGGAGGAATGGGGCTTTTACGGGGATATGGAAATCATATCTGACGGCACGGACGGCACAGACATTGACATTGATATGACGGGCTGGGTTGTAGGGTCAACACATTCTTGCTATAACCCGGAATTGGAAGAAAAAGGGAGGTGAAAGAACTGGAAACGGCAGCGGAGGGAGAGCCGCAAAAGGGCAATCGAAAACCCTTTACAACTGCGAATTGCAAAGGGTTTTCAGCCGATTTGTTATAAACTTTTGAACAAGTCCATTATACCATATCGGCGGCTATAATGCAAGCATAATTTATACTTCCGTAAGCAAGGGGAAAACCCTTGAAAACAGCGGTTTTCAGACCGCAAAAGCGGGCTTGTATGGGGTATTAACATTCCTACGATAAGTTATATATAGTTATACTTCCGTAAGAATGATTATAGTATATACTTCCGTAAGATATGGATATATGGATGGATAGATGGAGGGGGCGAACCCCCGGCACTTCCTGCGGATGTACCCCAAAAGCCGTATGGCATGGAATGAGGACGGAAAAGGAAGTGCAGTATGTTTATCAGAGAGAAGAAGACAGACTGCGCCGAATATAGGGAAGTTGATATTATCCCCAGAACAGAAAAGGCAGAGGAAGCAGCCAGAGGGAAAAGGGGGAAGCGGAGGAAAGCAAAGAAGCCGAAGCAGAACGCCTTGAATGATAAGAACGCCAAACGGTATCTTGTGCAGTTAGGGAATGGCAACTTTCATGTTGGGGATTTGCACACTTCATGCACATATAGTGTGGATAACTTGCCCGGCACAGTCGAGGAAGCAGAAAAGATTGTGGGTAACTATTTACGCCGGATAGCATACAGACGGCAGAAGCTGGGTCTTGAACCCTTGAAATACATATTAGTGACGGAATACAAGTTTTCAAAGGACGGGCAGCAGCTGAAAAGGATACATCACCACATAATCATGAATGGCGGCATGGACCGTGACGAAGTGGAAATGATGTGGACGGCGCAGCGGGTGAACTGGAAGAAAGCGGACAGCCCGGACAAAGCGGAAGCGGCAGCATATAGGGACAGCGTGGAGAAGATGGGCTGGGTCAATGCGGACCGTCTGCAAATGAATGAAAACGGGATAGAGGGACTTTGTAAGTATATCATAAAAGACCCGCAGGGAAAGAAACGGTATTCTTCCAGCCGCAACCTTGAACGCCCGGAAACAAAGCGGGAGGACAGCAAGCCGCAGGAAGCGGCAGACAAGAGCCTATGGAAAGCCAGCCGCAATCTGGAAGAACCAACGGAGAAATGCAACGATTTCAAGTATAGCAAAGCAAAGGTTGAACAGCTGGCGAAGTCTGCGGACGGGGGATTGTCGGAGTTTCAGAAGATATATGCAGATTACAATATTACTTCCTGCGAAGCGGTCTATTATGAACAGACCGGGTGGCACATTTACTTGAAAATGTGGAAGAAGAAGCCAAAGAAGCAGCCAGCAAAGAAGACGGCAGCGGGCAGCAGGAGGAAGCGGAAAGGAAAGGCTGGCAGCAGGGCGCAGCCAGTGAACGGAGGTGGTCAAGGTGATGTTAGGTGAAGCGATAGAGAAAGCAACGCCCAGCGACAGAATTATGATTGTAAATGCAGCAGGGCAAACGATTTTCAGAGGATATGCGGCGAATACGGAAAGCGCAGGGATAAGGAAGACCCGCAGGGTGAAGCGTTACGGGATAGGGATGGAAACATACAAGGCAACGGAAAAAATGTGGGACTGGACAAGGATTGACGCATTGCCGCCGCAGGTCCCGGTGGAACAATTCGGAGAATACAAAGTGGGGGAATTGAAGCACATTCTGTATATCCGAATTGAACTTGACAATGAATTTACGGAGGGCAGGGAAGATGGCAAATAGAGCAATCATTATATCACTGCACCCGGAATGGTGGCGGGAAATAAGACTGGGCGCAAAGCTGCTTGAAATCCGAAAGACCAGACCACGGGGCAACGGTCCATATACAGTGCTTGTCTATGTGATGGGCGGCGTGGGCGTTGTCGGTGAATTTGTCTGTGATTGCTTCTACAAACTGGACACCGTGCCGGGGCTTCCTACATGGGCATTGCCGCCGCAGGACAGCGGGACACCGTACAATCTGGAACGGGCAAGCTGCTTGACAAGGAAACAGCTGGAAGCCTATGCAGGGGACAGCGAGAAGCCTTTGTGGGGCTGGCATATATCCCATGTGCGGGAATATGAAAAGCCGCTGTCACTGCCGGAAGTCGGAGTGAAGAAAGCCCCGCAGTCGTGGTGCTATTTAGGGGGTGTGGCATGAAGTGCAAATTTTGCGGCGCAGAAGTCGAACTGGGGAAAATCTGCGAATACTGCGGGTCAAGGGCAGAAAAAGAATACTACCACACGCAGGAAGTGCAGAAAAGGAAGCAGGAACGGCAGCCCCGGAAGCAGAGGACAGCGGCGCAGACATATACCGTGAAAAAAGGGGATTGCTTGTGGAATATCGCAAAGTCGGTGTACGGAAGCGGTACATGGTGCTATGAACTTGCGAGGAAAAACAATATAAAGAACCCGGATTTGATTTATCCGGGGCAAGTATTGGAGATTTAGGAGGGCAACACATGGACCAGATACAACGTGAAAAAGTGCTTGAAAAACTGGGAAAAATCAAGGCACTTGCCGAAAGGGGCGTGGGCGGCGAAAAAGAAACCGCCCGCAGGATGTACGAAGACTTGAAAGCAAAGTACGGCATAACGGATGGGGAAGTGGCAGCAGTAAAAGAGCCAGCCGCAGCGGAGGTCAAGAAAGAGTTTTCGGACATAGCATTTGCGTTGTGGGTGCTGGCAAACAATCTGGATGATGAAATGAAGATATGCAGGGATTGCCCGGACAGAAACAATCCAGACGCAATCTGCGCCGGATGTGCAACGGATGAAAATATAAAAGACCTTAAAGCACAGTATGAAGAACTGACGGCGCAGTTTGAAAGAGGGTGCGCCGGATAAAGAAGTTGTCCGAATTGGACACATTGCAGGAGGTGGCGAAGCTGGGAAAAGTCAAAATGACGGATGAAGACCGGGCGTATTTCAAAGCGGGCATGAAGACGCTATGCGGAACGGAACTGATTTTTGCAGGGAATGTGATAAATGACAAAGACTTGCGGAAACAGTTTGACCCGGAAGACCTTGATTTCATGAATAAAGAACTGGGAAGACAAGCGGGGGCAATCTGGAAAAGGCTTCTGCGGGCATTGAAGAAACATGACTTTGCGGCGGTAGAGGAAATCATAAGAGGGAAGCGAGGTGGTAGCAGTGAAGAAAAAGAAAGCATGGAAGCCCCGGAGGGAAAGAGGGAAGCAGCCGACATTGACCGGGCAACCGCCGCTAGGATATTTGAATAGCTTTTACTGTCCTATCTGCGGGAAGCATTTGTTTTCCTGCTATGACGCAGACATTGCCCCGGACAGAAAAGATGGCTTCCGCTTCCGTGTGGCTTCTGACTGGCACTATTGCAGCAAGTGCGGAACCATGCTTGACCTTGCGGAATGGCAGCAGGAAGAAACGCCAGCCCCGGCAGCAGTTGTGGGCGCAGATGAAGAACTGAAATTTGACGGATAGGAGGTGGAAACATTGGAAAAGAAGACTGACGCAACGGAAATCAGAGAAATGGCAAAGCTATTCCGTGACACAGCAGACACAGCGGAAAAGCTGGCTGACTGCATAGAAGACCCGGAAAGCACGGAAAAGCAGCAGGAAGACGCATTGAAAGAATTTACATGGGCAGTGATGAAATTGCAGTTGGGAGGTGCGGCGATTGGGTAACAATCTGCTTTATGTATGCAGCCCGTACCGGGGCGAAATCCGGCGCAACAAGGAATATGCAAGAGAACTGACCAGAGCGGCTATAAACAGCGGATTTGCGCCAGTGACGGTGCATTTGTACTTGACAGAGGTTTTAGACGATAACAAGCCGCAGGAGCGCAGCAGGGGCATGGCAGCAGGGCAGGACATATTGAAACGGTGCGCCTATATTCTTCTGGGAGAGAAATACGGAATATCAGAGGGAATGAAAGAGGAAATCACGCTGGCGGCACTGAAAGGGCTGACAATGCTATATGAGAAAGACGGCAAGTTATATCATGCCGGGACGGAAAAAGAAGCAATACCAAATTAAAAATAAACCAGATACAACAAAAGGAGGAAACAACAATGAAACATGAAAACGTGGTACTTTTTGACAATGCGGGGCTGCCGTCAATAATGGTGAAATTTACACCAGAAGCAGGAAAACCGCTTGACCCGGTGTTTATGATCTGCGGCAGGAGGGCAAAGGCAATCTATATTTCAAAATATGAAAATACGCTTGTCAAGGGCGTTCCGTGTTCAATACCGTTTGCACAAGCTGCAAATTGTATTGATTTCAATGCAGCAAGCGCACTTTGCCGGGGAAAAGGTGACGGATGGCATTTAATGACAAATGCTGAATGGGAATATCTGCACAATGAAAGCATAGAGGGCGGCACACTTCCGCACGGAAACACGGCACGGGGAAGATATTTCTTTGACGAAAGCGAGAGCGGTGAAAAGTACGATTACGGACACACACTGACGGGCAGCGGACCGGTCACATGGACGCATACACACACGCCGGATGGCGTTTGCGATTTGTGCGGGGATAACTGGGAAATGGTTGCAGGGCTGCGGCTGCGCAAAGGTGCTATTGAGTACATAAAAGACAATGACGCAGCAGTTGTGAACTTGTCACCAAATAGTGAAGCATGGCAAAGGGTAAAGACGGCAGCAGGGCAAGACATTTTTCTTGACGCAACACATGGCGGCGTGAAAGTGACAACGGAAGTCCCGGAAGACGGCTGGGACGGTTGCCACTTCACAGATTTAGAAATCAATCTGGAGGAAATGCCGGAAATATTGCAGCAGCTGGGCATTGTTCCGCAGAATATAGAAGAAGAAATGGCGTACATATACGCTGACAGCGGGGAAGATGAAACAATAGCGTTCCGGGGGTCTGGCTTCAGCAGCACTTCCAGCGGCGGTGTGGGTGCGTTGGGCTTGGCATACGCCCGTTCCCTCGTCGGCGACAATGTTGGCTTCCGTTCCGCTTATGTTGAATTTGAAGAACTGGAAACTGAAAACTGATGAACTGATAGGGCGTGTGAGAACACGCCCGCAGAAAGGAAAGGGAAATGGAGGATAAGGCAAAAAAGAAGACCACGGCAGAAATTGAAGTGGAATATAGAAAATGCTTCACAACATACATAAACAGACCCGGCGCAGCGGATTTGCTGCAATGGATGTGCGCACACGGATTTTTTGAAGCCCCGGCAAGCACGAAGCACCACGGCGCAGAACCCGGAGGGCTGGCGCAACATTCAATCAATGTTTTTCAGCGGTTGGCATTTATCGCAGCGGAAGCAATAAAACCGCCACAGATATTCAACACGGAAACGCTGGCGATCGTTGCGCTGCTGCATGATTTGTGCAAGATAGACGCATACAAGGAAGCCCAGGAGGGGTCAAACAAACGCTATGACATAACAAGGAACTTTCCAGCTGGACACGGTGAAAAGTCGGTCATTTTGATAATGCGTTTTATGTATCTGACAGATGAAGAAATTCTGGCTATACGCTGGCACATGGGACAATATGACTTTTACGCAAAGGGCGGCGGTTATGATTTAGACAACGCTTTTCATCAATGCAAGCTGGCAGTTATGCTTCATCTTGCAGATATGATGGCAACGCACTTTGATGAAACGGAGGTGGCAAGCAGTGAAAAGAAGTGAGTTAGAAAAGTATCTGGGTAAAACAGTTACGATCACACTGTTTGACAATGAAGTTATCACGGGCAAACTGCATAAAACGGGCGAAAAAATGTTTAAGAATGACCCTAACTTATATATACCAAAGAACTTGTATTTTTTAATCAATCCGCAGTCATGCTTGTTTAGGTGTTCGCACGTTAAAAAGCTAAAAGAGGGGTGAAGCAGCAATGGGATATTATAACAGACAGCAAAACCGCAAACGGAGTGAAGCCACAGAGCAGGAAGCCTTGATTGCGTGGTGCGGATGGCAGCTGCCAAAGCACCCAGAATTGAAACTGATTTATCATGTACCGAATGGAGGAAGCAGAAACCAGCTGGAAGCAGCAAACTTGAAACGGCAGGGAGTGAAAGCGGGTGTGCCGGATTTATGCTTGCCAGTGCCTATGAATGGCTTTCATGGGCTTTATATCGAAATGAAGTATGGCAAGAACAAAACAACAGAAGCACAGGAAGAATGGCTGGAAGAACTGGCGGCGCAGGGGTATTGTGCGGCGGTCTGCTACGGCGCAGAGGAAGCGGAACGGCTGATTTCAAGCTATATGCGTTTTCCGGGCTATCCAAAGATAAGCAGGGAAGCACCGTGGGAAATTCCGAAAGTTTACAGAGCAAAGGGCGCAGGAGGTGCGGCAGATGATACCAAAGGCGGCAATGAGGGCAACCAATAACGCTATGCGGGGATATATCCCGCACAGTGACATTGTTTCTGCCGGGGCGAGGATTGTGGCAGGACAGCAGAAGCAAGGGAAGAAGCCGGGGACCGGCAGGGGAAAGCAGAAAAGACCGCAGCTGACAGAGATAAACCACAACGGGAAAGCCGTGCTGAAAGGGAAAACAACGGTGGCAGCAGCCGTGAAGAAGCTGCATGACTATGAAGAAACCGGGCTTTTGCCGTATGAGGTGCGAAACCTTATAGAGAGGGCGCACAATCTGGAAAAGCGGGTTGAGAAGCTGGAGGGATGGGAAAATGACGGACGTTGACCGCTGCTTGATATGCGGCGAAGCTATCCCGGAGGGCGTGCAAGTCTGCAAAAGCTGCATGGCGCAGTATCACATTGAAGCCGGGGAAGCGGTGGAGATTGCGGAGGAAATGCGGGACATTGCCGGGGTGCTGTCCATTACGGCGAACACGGACGGGAACATTAAAAAGTCAATGGAAAGCATATTGAGGATAGCAGACAGATTGGAGCGAAAGGGAAATGAGGAAAGAAACAGAACCAAAGTATTTGCCGAAAGTCGTATTGGCAAGGCTGAAAACGGCAACCACACTGGATGAAGTGCGGCAGCAGTTAAAGGGGCAGGGCTTCACCAGAAACGAAATGAAAGCAATGGTCCGCAGTATGGGCTTCTTTGATGGGCTGGAAGTCTTTCTGTCAAAGTGGAACTGGGACAATTACGCAAGCTGGCATTTATACAACTGGAAGCCGCAGGATGATGAAACAGTAATGAAAGCGATTTATGAAGCGGAACAACTGCACCCGTATTCCTGCGGAAGATATAAGAACGATTTTGCGCAGTTTGAAAAGGACTGGAAAGCGGAAACGTATGACCCCGGCGCAACACTGGCATTTGAGGACGCGCAAGTTGAAGTGCTGGAAGTTGTGCAGGAAGAAGTGAACAACATTGACCCGCAGGAGGTGCAAAAGGCGGTCATAAGGACGCAGGACGCAAAGAGGGACCGGCAGCGCAAGCGGCGCATGAAAGCCAGCAAGGGCAGCAGATACCAGAAAAGATATTTTTAGGAGGGCGCAGGATGGGAAAGAAGCATTACAGCGGAAAAGAATTGATTTACCGCCGCCAGATGGAGAAGCAGCGGCAGCAGGGCAGGGAAAACACAATCAGAAAGCGGGTGCAGGATATGAACCAACTGAAAAAGTCGGTGGAAGCCGCCCGGCAGGATATGCGCCAGAGGGCAAGGGAGGGGAAAGACAATGCTATTTCTGATTGAGGTTATCAAAGGGCTTCTGGCGTTTGCGGCGGTCTGCGTGGGGCTGGGTATCATGTATCTTGTCTTCATCATTGCCCGTGAAGTTGGATGGGCGGTAAAGCAGGAGAACCGCAGGAAGTACAGAGAGAAGCAGGAGGGAAAGAACAATGCAGATGGCGGCATTTAACGCAGTGTGTCCGTATGAGATAGGGGACAAGATAAACGCAGTAAAGGCAGTAAATGGGCAGCTGTTTTCCGTTGGGGTTTCCACAATCACGGACATTGCTTGCACACACTATGTAAAAAGCGGGAAAGTCGTATTTACATACGAACTGGACAACTGCGGGCAGTATGCGCCGCTGGTTGATTTGAGAAGCCCGGAAAAGAAGCAGTAATGCGCAATACTTACGGAAGTATATACAAATTGCACAAAAACTACGCTGATATACTTCCGTAAGATTGTGGAATATTACGGGTTGAAAATATACTTCCGTAAGTATATAATAAATACATAATCAATCAAGCGGAGGTAAGAACTTATGACAATAAAAGAGATTTTCAGACAAGCAAAGTGTGAAGCGGAAAAGAACGTAAGAAACAATGAATTAAATACAATCCGGCTGGATGTACGAATATGAAAATGGGTCATTGAGGTTTTATAGCTGCTAAAAGGGAAATACCCGCCCCAGCTGGGAACTGGGGCGGTTGATATAAAAACCATACCAGATACAAGGAGGACGCAAGCATGAAAGTATTATCTATCATCAACTTAAAAGGGGGAGTGGCAAAGACCATTTCCAGCGTAAACATGGCGCACATTCTGGCGGCGGCGCATGGCTGCAAGGTGCTTCTGATTGACAATGACAAGCAGGGAAACGCCAGCAAGATTTTGAACCGCCACAGCTATGACGGCAAGGGGACGGCAGAGGTCATGACGCAGCGGGGCATTGACCCGGCAGAGGTTATCCAGCACACGGACTTTGACGGTCTGGACATTATCACGGCGAACATGAATTTGCTGACCGCCAATCTGGAAGTCATGCTGGATCAGAGCCGCCCGCAGCAGACCCGCTTCAAGAAGTTTCTGGACGGAATACAGTCTGAATATGATTATTGCATTATCGACAATGCGCCGGACATTAACATTTCAACCATCAATGCGCTGGTAGCTTCCAATGATGTGATGGTCCCTATAACCATTGATGATTTTGCTATTGACGGGCTGGCAGAACTGAAAGAACAGATTGACAACACCCGTGAGGACTTGAACCCCGGTTTGCGCTTCTGCGGTTGTTTCGTCACCCAGTATGACCGCACCAATGAAGCCGACACGCAGGGGGAAGAATTTCTGAAAACGCTGGAATATCCGTTGTTTGAAACGCATATCAGACGGACACCGAAAATGAAGCCCAGCACGTTTGAGAGAAAGCCCATAATTGTATATTCAAGCAGATGTGGGGCGGCTTATGACTATAAAGCGTTGGTGCAGGAATATTTGAGGATGTGACCAATTCGGACACGCAAAGGAGGGAAAACAGATGGCAGCAAGCAATAAGAAATTCAATCTGACAGAGTTATTGAACCAGCGTTCAAAGGAAGCTGCCCCGCAGGGGCAGCAGGGCGCAGCGGAAGCGGAAAAGGAAACTGCGGCAACCACGGCAAGCACAACGGCTGATATTTACGATTTGATACCGTCAAAGGACAATTTCTATTCGGTGGAGGATGTGCAGGACTTGAAGCAGTCAATAGAGTTGCTGGGGATATTGCAGCCGCTTCTTGTGACGGATGAAGAAGACGGAAAGCGGCGCATTATCGCAGGACACCGCCGCCGCCTTGCAATCATGCAGCTGGTGGATGAGGGAAAAGAGCGTTTCCGCTATGTGCCTATCATGGTGAAGCCGACAAAGAACGCCATTCTGGACCGGCTGGCACTGATAATGACTAACCGCTTCCGGGAGAAGACGGACTGGGAGAAAATGACGGAAAGCATTGAAACGGAAAAGCTGGTGCAGGAATTGAAAGCGCAAATGGACATTCCGGGGCGCACCCGTGATTTGCTGGCAGAAATCATTGACGCTTCCCCGGCAACGCTGGGGAGGTACAAGGCAATCTATAACAATCTGGCTGCGGAACTGATGGCAGAGTTTAAGGCGGGGAAAATCGGCGTGTCTGTCATTTATGAGATTTCACAGCTTGAAAAGGAATGGCAGCTGCGGACATTAGAAGTCTTCCGGGGAAAAGGGACGCTGGCATTGCCGGACATAAAGGAAATCAAGCGGCAGCAGGAAGCGGCGGCGCAGATACCGGGGCAGATGAACTTTGACGGGACGGCAGCAGGGCAGCAGGACACGCCAGAAGCCCCACAGACGGAAGAAACGGCAGAGGGCGGGGAAAATACCGGGGAGAGCAAAGAAACGGCAGCAGAGGGCGCAGGAGAGCCGCAGGAAGACCTTTGCGCAACGTGTGAACACAATGGGGAGTGCGCAGGGAAGAAAACGCATGACAGCGGGTGCATGGGGTATGAGCCGCAGGAAGACTTCATGAACCAGCCGGAGGAATACGAAGACCCGCAGCCGGAAAGCATGACTTCCCTTTGTTATAGCTGCACCCAGTATGAAACTTGTCATGAAAAGAAAGCAACCGTCACCAGCTGCAACGCCTATGAGAACCGCACGGAAGCATACAAAACGGATGAACAGCGGTACAACGAGGAACAAGCGAGGATTGACGCTGAAACCAGACGGAAGCTGCGGGAGCGGCAGCAGGAAGAAACCATGCAGCAGGGACCGGCAGAAAAGAAGCATGATGAAATAACGATTTCCCCCAGCAGATACAATGAAATTGCAAGCGGTGCATTGTCTTTCCTGCTTCTGAAAAAAGACGGCTTCAAGGTCGGAGAGGGGCTGACGCTGCCGGAATACGCAGACGGGAAACGAACGGGCAGGACGCTTGAAATCAAGATTTCCTATGTGATGGAAGACCGGACCGGGATTGAAGACGATTATTGCATAATCGGATTTGTTAGGGAGGTGGGGGCATGACAAGGGTATATTGCGATATATGCGGAAAAGAAGTGGTGCGGAAAAAGGAAATATGGAAGCACACACTGACGGCAAGGGAGGGAAACAAGCGTGTTTCCTATGATGAACACATAGAAGAAATATGCGAAAGCTGCGCAACGACAATCCATTGCTGCACTTCCATGATGAAGCAGGGATGGAAGCCGGATTTTCATGAAATGAAAGAAGCGGCAGCAGCCGCAGCGGATGGGGCGGACCAGCCAACATTGCTGCCGGGGGCGTAACGGATGAAGCAGACAATCAGTGTCACCTATTATGAATGTCCCGTATGCGGGAAAAATTCAACCAGCAAGCCGGAAATAGAACGGCATTTCAGACAACACCAGATAAAGGCTGATGAAGTCATTTACTGCAAGATATGCGGTGCTGGGTGGTATGTGAACGCATACGGGAAGATAGGGGCGCAGGAAAGGGCAAAGGAATGTTATAAAAAGCATATCGAAGCGGGGGACGCAGACGAAGTGGCGGCAAGGGCGTTCTTTCTGTCAAAGGGTGCGTTTGGGTATGTGAGGATGGAAGCAAGCGGGGACGGATAGAGGAAGCGGAGGGCAGCAGGGCAAAACAGCGCAAAGGAGATTTGAGCATGGACAAAGAAAAGGTCATAAAAATTCTGGAATTTTACAAGGAGATTGACGGCGAGATTTCTATATATCGCCGTATTTTGCATGATTACGAAAGCCAATATTACAACACAATAGGCGCAATGGCGAATGACGGGCAGCCGAAAGGGAAAAACCATATTTCACGCCCGGTGGAAAGCGCAGCAATGAACGTCCCGGACTATGTGCGGCAGGATATGGAGGAATACGAAGCGAAAGTTAGATATTTGCAGAGGGCAAAGAGCCAGATTTTGCAGGAGATTTCACGCTTGAAGCTGAAAGAGAAGACCATAATCTTTGACTATTACATATACGGCATGAAATGGGAACAAGTTGCGGAGCGTAACCACTATTCAGACCGCCAGTGCAAGAATATCCGGGACGCAGCAGTGGAAAAGCTGGCTGCAAAATTCCATAACAACGAATTTTTAAGGGAATTTAGGAAGACCAGCTGAAAATGATTGCCCGCCATTGCACACAGTCTTTTGATATAATGGGATTGTGAAAATGCGCTTGAAATACGTTGTCCGAAAGCCAAAAACCAAAATTTGAAAGCATAAAAAATATTTATACTTCCGTAAGTTTCCGAAACTGGGAAGAATGAAAACAAACGAAAAGGAGGTGAAGCAGGATGGGAAGACCGAGAAACCCGCAGCGGGATTTGTCGCTGGAAAGATACGTTGAAAATGATGGGAAAATAAGCACGGCAGAACTTGCGAAGCTGGCGGGTGTGCCGGAAAGCCGCATCAGAAAATGGAAGTCGGAAGACAAGTGGGACGAAGCCTTGAAAAAGAAGCCCAGAAAAAGGGGAGGTCAAAAAGGCAATAAAAATGCGGCAGGAAAAACCCCGGCAAAAAAAGGCAATAAAAATGCGGTCACACACGGGGCATTTGCACAAGCCGGATTTGAGGACATTCCCCCGGAAAAGGCAGAGGAAATCCGAAACATGAAGACGGCAGAAGCAATGCCGCACATGATGGCTGAATTGCAAGCCCTTTATCTGCGCAAAGCGTACCTTGAAAAACTGCTGGCAGAATACGAAGCCCCGGAAGCAGGGGGCTTCTACACTGATAAAATAGTACACATGATTGTACCTAAGAGCATGGAGGATAAGCAAGCAGAGGAAAGCACGGGCATTGCGGCAGGGGAAGCAGAAGACCCGGAAGCAATAGAGGGGCAGCAGGGGGAGTGCTTCAAAACGGCTATGAAATCCATCATTAAATCCAGCCCATTTGATAGGGCAATGAAAGTGGAAGCTGAACTGAACAAACTGCATGGGCGTATCATCAAGCAGCTTGACAGTATCAAGGCGCATGAGATGGAGAGCCGAAGACTACAACTGGAAGAACGAAGACTTGAACTGATGAAACAGAAGTTGACTGGCGAGATAGACATTGACCCGGAAGACGAAGACTGGGCAGAGGACGGGGACGGCGGCGGGCTGCCGTGATAGGTTCTTTCAGCGTCCGGGGAGGGGTGAGGGTACGGTGACGCCCACGCCTTGCCTAGATAAAAAATAAAAATTTCTGCTTGCGGAAACGCCGGAAAAATAATAAAGGGGGTACGGTTTTGAAATTATATACCGTCAAGGCGGTTGCGGCGTGGCTGGATTTGACAGAAAGCCGGGTGCGGCAGCTGCGCAAAGAAAAAATCATAACTGAATATAGACTGGGACTGTATGATCTAAAGACCGTGACCCACGAATATATAAACTATCTGCGGAAGAACAGCCCAACGGAAACCAGCGTTGACTACAACACGGAACGGGCAAAGCTGGTGCGGGCAAAGCGGGAAAGTCAAGAACTTGAATTGCGGCTGCGCAAAAACGAGTTGCACGAAACAGAGGAAATTGAAAAGGTCATGACTGACACTTTAATAAAATTCAAAACAAGACTTATGGCGATCCCCGCAAAACAAAGCCCGATACTATCAAAGAAAAAGGACCAGACAGAAATTTTCAAGTTGCTAAAAGCGGCGATTGATGAAGCACTAGAAGAACTGGCAGACTTTCAAAAACTGTTTGGGTATGCGGTAGAGGATGAAGAAAAGAACAGCTGATTTATTGAGCCGGATATATTCAGTATTGAAGCCCCCGCCAGACTTGAAATTGTCGGAGTGGGCAGACAAATTCCGGCAGCTATCTTCCGAAGCGTCCGCAGAGCCGGGAAGATGGCGCACATCAAAAGCCCCATATCAGAAAGAAATCATGGACGCAATAACCGATATAGGTATAAAAAAAGTAGTTGTCATGTCTGCTGCGCAAGTCGGCAAAACTGACGCAATGATCTTGAACCCAATAGGCTATTACATCCATTATGAGCCGTCACCGATCATGGTATTGCAGCCAACAATACAGATGGCAGAAACATTTTCAAAAGACAGGCTTTCACCAATGCTGCGAGATACGGCAGTATTGACAGACAAAGTAAATGATAAGAGCCGAAACAGCGGAAACACAATCTTGCAAAAGATATTTCCGGGCGGTCATGTAACAATGGTGGGCGCAAACAGCCCGTCAAGCCTTGCTTCCCGCCCGATTAGAATATTGCTGGCAGATGAAATTGACCGATACCCGGCAACGGCAGGAAGCGAGGGGGACCCGCTTTTTCTTGCTGCAAAGAGGTTGACAACTTTCTGGAATAGAAAGGAAGTGGATGTGTCAACGCCGACAATAAAAGGTCTTTCAAGAATTGAAGTGGAGTATGAGAACAGCAGCAAGGGAGAGTGGAACGCACCTTGTCCGTGCTGCGGGGAATTGCAGCCGCTTACATGGTCCGGCATTGTATTTGACAAAGAGGATTTGTCGGAAATTGGTTATGTATGCAGCAAGTGCGGCGTGATTTCAAGTGAAGTGGAATGGAAAGAGGGCTTCAAGGACGGCTGCTTTATCCATGAAGACCCAGAAAACCAGGTAAAAGGATTTCACTTGAACACACTTGCTTCCACGCTTTCAACATGGCGGGAGGTTGTGGAAAAGTTTCTGATTGCCAATGAGGAAGTAAAAAAAGGCAATGTGGAACTGATGAAAGTATGGACAAATACAGAACTGGGGGAAACATGGGAGGAAGACGGGGAAAGCATAGAAGATGAAGAATTGATGAAACGCCGGGAGAATTACAACTGCGAAATCCCGGAAGCCGTTCTTTATCTGACAGCAGGAGTTGACACGCAGGACGATAGATTTGAAATTGAGGTTGTCGGATGGGGTCCAGAATATGAAAGCTGGGGGATAAGGTTTGTGGCACTGTACGGAGATACTGGGAATATGCAAGACCCGGTGTGGAATGATCTTGATGTTTTTTTATCGCAGACTTTTGAAAAGCCGGACGGAACAAAATTGAAAATAATTGCAACGTGCATGGACAGCGGCGGTCATAGAGCGAACCAAGTATATAAATTTTGTAAAGCCCGCTTTAATCGGCGTATTTTTGCGATAAAGGGAAGCAATGACAGTGCGGCGGCTTACATACAGAAACCGACAAAAAACAACCGTGAACAAGCATATTTATTCATTATTGGAGTTGATACCGGGAAAAGTTGGCTAATGGACAGATTAAAACTGGCAGAGCCGGGACCGGGCTTCTGCCATTTTCCGAGGGAGGACGGCAGGGGATATGATGAAAAGTATTTTAAGGGCTTGACTTCTGAAAAAAAGGTCATGCGCTACAAGATGGGAAGACCGTATTTTGCATGGGAACTGAAAGACAGAGGGGAACACCGCAGGAATGAAGCCCTTGACTGCCGGAATTATGCAACGGCAGCTATTGAGATAACGGGACTTCCGCTGAAAAAGCCGGAAGACCCGGAGAAGAAGCAGCAGACAGCAAGCAGCCCCGCAAAAAGGAAAAAGAGGGGCAGGAGAAGCGGAGGTGTAAACTAATGGCAGGAATAACATTGGAAACAGCGCAAAGGCATTTGGACGCATGGCTTGAAGCGGAAATTGCGGTGACAAATGCGCAGTCTTACACAATCGGAAGCAGGGTCATGACGAAAGCTGACCTTGCGGAGATACGGAACACTATTGACTACTGGAACAAAAAGGTAATAGCATTGGAGAACGCAAAGAAGCGGGGAGGGAGAAACCGGGCATATCGTGCCGTACCCCGTGATTTGTAAGCAAAACATTTCCCGCAATTTCCCTTTTTGGCGGTTTATTTCCCCCCATTTCCCGCAAATACGGTATAAAATGATAGCGTGAATAAATAGGCAGACACGAAAAGCACCCGTCAAACGGTGCTTTTTTCATGCAGTGCGGCAGACGGGAGGTGAAAAGGGAATGGGCATTGCGACATTGATTGACAGAGCCGTTGCAACGGTCGCACCGCAGAAAGGGCTTCAAAGGGCTGCGGCAAGGCAGAAAATGCAGATATTGAACAGCGGATATGGGAATTACGGCGCAAGCACGTTCAAGAAATCGCTGAAAGGCTGGCTTTTTGCCGGAGGGTCGCACCGTGAGGACATAGAAGACAATGTTTCGGTACTGCGGCAGCGCAGCCGTGATTTGTATATGGGCGTACCAGTGGCAAACGGCGCAGTCAAGACCATGCGGACAAATGTTGTGGGGCGTGGTCTTAACTTGAAGCCGTCCATTGACCGGGATGTTTTAGGGATAACGGCGGCGCAGGCGCAGAAGCTGGAAAAGCAGATTGAACGGGAATGGCAGTTGTGGGCAGAAAGCCCGGATTGCGACATACAGAGAATTGATAATTTCTATGAGTTGCAGCAGCTGGCTTTCCTTAACTGGCTTATGTCTGGGGACTGTCTGGCATTGCTGCCAATAAAGCCGAGGAAGAACCAGCCGTATGATTTGCGGGTGCAGCTGGTGGAAGCTGACAGGCTTTCCAGCCCGGACTACTGCGACACATACGACAATAAGATTGTCGGCGGCGTTGAGTGCGCCCCGGATGGGGAAGTTGTGGCGTACCACATTTCAGACCAGCACCCATTGTCCTATGAGGTGACGGACATTAAGTGGCAGAGGGTGGAAGCATACGGCAGCAGGACGGGAAGAAGAAACGTGCTGCACATTATGACCCGTGAGAGGATAGGGCAGCGCAGGGGCGTTCCGTTCCTTGCCCCGGTCATTGAAAGTCTGAAACAGCTGGGGAAGTACACGGACGCAGAACTTGTGGCGGCGGTAGTGTCCGGGATGTTTTCTGTATTCATTGAGAAAGAGGACGCAAGCGAGGACGGCGCAGTTGGTTCAATGATACCAGAAGAACAGCAGATTGACGCAGAGGACGAAAGCAGCCTTGAACTGGGTCCCGGCGTGATTATGGATTTGAACCCCGGTGAGAAAGTGCATGACACGAACCCCGGAAGACCGAACAGCAATTTTTCCATGTTCGTTGAAGCGATATGCCAGCAAATAGGGGCTTCCCTTGAAATCCCCTATGAACTGCTTGTGAAGCGGTTCAATGCGTCCTATACGGCAAGCAAGGGCGCACTGGAAGAAGCGTGGAAAATGTTCCGTATGTACCGGGCATGGCTTGCGGCTGATTTCTGCCAGCCGATTTATGAAGAATGGCTGACAGAAGCCGTGGCAAAGAAAAGGATTGCCGCCCCCGGCTTCTTCACTGACCCGCTAATCAGAAAGGCATACTGCCGGGCAGAGTGGAACGGACCGGCAAAAGGTATCCTTGACCCGGTAAAGGAAGTGACCGCAGCGGAAAAGAGGGTGCAGAACGGATTTTCAACGAGAAGCAGCGAAACAAGGGAAATGACGGGCGGCGATTATTACAGTAACGCAGACCAGTTGAAGCAGGAAGAAAAGAAATTGAGCGAGGTGAAGAAAGTTGCCAAAGGGAATGAAAAACAGAAACAGCAACCAGCAGGGGCAGAGCCAGCAGGGACAGAACCCGCAGGGGGCGGACCAGAAGAACCAGCAGGGCAGCAGGGGAAGCCAGCAGAACCCGCAGGGGGTGACGGAAAATAAATTCTGGGACTTCATACCGGGGACGGAAACGAACCCCCCGGAAATGCTTCTATATGGACCGATAAGCAGCCAGCAAAGCTGGTGGGAAGACAGAGTGACCCCGCAGCAATTCAACAAGGAACTTGCTGCGCTGGGGGACGTGCCGGAAATAGTCGTGCGCATTAACAGCGGCGGCGGTGACGTGTTCGCAGCAAATGCGATTTTCACCAGATTAAAGGACCACACGGCGAAAATAACGGTGAAGATTGACGGCTGGGCGGCTTCCGCAGCCACAATCATTGCAATGGCTGGGGACACAATAAAAATAGCCAGAAACGGCGTTTTCATGATACATGACCCGGCAATGACCGTCTGGGACACTTTCAGAGCGGAAGACTTTGAAAAGATGGCTGACGAACTGAAAGTGATTAAGCAGAGCATAGTCAACACTTACGCAATGAAAACGGGCATGGGTGCTGACGAAATAGCCGCTTTAATGAGCGAAGAAAAGTGGTGGACGGGTGACGAAGCGGTGACAAACGGCTTTTGTGATGAATTGATGTTTGAGGAAGCAAGCACGGTGGTTGAAAATTCTTCAAAAATCGTGGTCAATTCCACACCCATTGACATTTCAGCATTCAAGACGGTCCCGAAGATGTTATTGAACAGCCCGCACAATCCGGGTGGTTTGATAAATATAAGTGCAGCAGCTAAAAACAAGCCAAAGGAGGAAAAAGAAATGGCAGCAGTTGAAAACATTGGAACGGTTGACGCACTGAAAGCCGCATACCCGGATTTAGTGGCAACCATCCAGAACGAAGCGGCAGCAGCGGCAACGGCGGCAGAAAGAAGCCGTATCAAGGCTATTGAGGATATGGCGGGCGGCAATTATGCGGACATTGTTTCTGACGCAAAATTTGTGAACCCCTGCACCGCAGAGCAGACGGCAATGAAAATCATTGCCGAACAGAACAAGCAGGGCGGGCAGTACATCCAGAACCGAAACGCTGACGCTGACGCTTCCGGCGTGAACGGGGTGGCAGGGGCAGCAGGGGGCGGCGAAGACGGGAAGAACCCGTTTGACGCAGCCATTGACGCACTGAAATTTGATTAAGGGGAGGTAAAGGAAGATGGCAAGATACGCAGTGGAAACCAGAAGCACAGAGCCTAAAAACTTCTTTGCCGGGGACTTCCCCACGCTGCCGGAAACCGGGACGGCGGGGGAGAAGCTGGCAGAGCATACGCCCGTGACCGTGAACGGAGCCGGGGAGATTGTCGCAGTGGCGGCAGCAACCACGGGGGATGTGGTCGGAGTTACGGCAGAAGCGGCAGAAAAGGGTGAACCCGTTGTATATTACATGACGGGTGAGTTTTTCGCTGACGCACTCAATATGCCGGAGGGCGTGGCAATCGAAGACATTAAGGACAGCTTGCGCAAGCTGTCTATCTTTTTGAGATAGGAGGACAAAAGGACAATGGCAAACGAAGTATCTATTTATGAACCGAGAACAATGGATCGGGTTATTCAGAAGCTGCCCCCGGTAAGGACTTTTTTTAGAAGCACGTTTTTCAAGCATGAAAAGACCTTTGTGACAGAAACGGTGGATGTGGACTTCAAGAAAGGAAGCCGCAAAGTCGCACCGTTTGTATCAAGACTGATTGGGGGAAAGGTCGTACCGAATACGGGATATAGGACAGAGACATATACCCCGCCGCTGGTTGCGCCGGATAAGATAACGACTATTGATGATTTGCTGAAACGAAGCGCAGGGGAAAACCCTTATTCCGGGAGGACACCAGCACAGAGGGCGGTGCAAAAGATGGCAGATGATTTCATTGAACTGCGGGAACAGATAACCCGCCGTGAAGAATTGATGTGCGCCCAGACCATCTTCACCGGGTCAATTCCCATTATCGGTGACGGGGTGAACGAGGTTATCACTTTTGGATTTTCCAACAAGGAAACAATCACAAAGGCAGCTGATAAGTGGACGAACGAAGCCAGCAACCCCATTGAGGACCTGAAACGCTGGCATGAAACAGTACAGAGGAAAGGCTTTCTGAACTGCGACATTTGCGTTATGGGGAAGACCGTTGCGGCAGCGTTTGTGAACCATCCGAAAGTAAAAGAACTGCTGGACGTGAGGAACTACAATCTGGCGGTCATCCAGCCCCGCCAGTTGCCGGATGGTGTGACATATATCGGCACTATCCATGAAATAGGAATGGATATCTACAAGTATAATGAATGGTATCTGGACGATTGGACAGACCCGGAAAACAAGGAAGAAAAGCCGCTTGTCCCGGAAAATCAGCTTGCACTACTTTCCAGCAATCCGGGATGGTCCATGTATTACGGCGCAATCACGCTGATTGATGAACCTAACGGAAACTTCCGCACAGTCGAAGGAAAGCTTGTGCCGGACACATGGACGAAGCGCAGACCAGCAAGGAGATTTCTCAATATTTCTTCTGCGCCATTGTGTGTACCGCATGACGTGGACAGCTGGTTTGTGGCGCAGCCCGTATGACGGGGGATTTCAAGGCACTGCTTGACAGCGATATGAAAGTTTTCCACAATCCGGCAGAATTTGCACACGAAACAAATATCTGGTATCTGGAAAAGCAATATACTGTCCCGGCAATCATTGACCATACGGCGGCAGAGGAACGGCAGAGGGCAGGAGAAGACCACGCAGAGGGTATATACCGGGCAAATTGTCTGGTATATATCGCCCTGCGTGATTTGGGTTTTGTGCCAAAAAAAGACCGAAATATTGAGATTGAGGAAGCGGGCGCAGTAAGCATATACCAGATTGCAAAAGCGGATTGCGAGGACGGCGAAATCATACTGGAATTGGAGTTGATGGACGAATGATAGAAATAACTTCTGAAACCATAGAGAGGACGCAAGCATTGCTGGCGGGCATCCCAAAAGGTGCGGAACGGGCTTTTTCAGCTGCTATCAACCGGGGATTGAGCCACACGAAGACGCAAGCATTTAAGCAAGTGAAAAAGGTGTATGCAGTAAAGCAAAGTGCGCTGAACGAAGCAACCAAGACACGGGCGCAGAAAGCCAGCACGGGAAATCTTGCTGGCTATATTTCATTTTCCGGCGTGAAGATACCGCTTTACAAATTCCAAGTGACACCGAAGACGCCCGGAACGGGAAAGAAAGTGCGGGCAGGGGTAATGAAAGGCGGCGGCGCAGTCTTTGAAAGCGCATTTATTGCAAAGATGGAAAGCGGGCATACTGGCATTTTTGAGCGCATTACATCAAGGCGGCTGCCCATTGAAGAAAAGATGGGGCTTTCAGCGGCGCAGATGGTGCAGAATGAAGTCATTATGGACCAGCTGACGCAGGAAGCGCAAGAAAAGGTTGACGAACGCTTGAACCATGAAATTGAACGCATTTTGAACGGTTACGGAGGGTAGGGCATGACACCAATCATATTGCTGGATGATTTACAGAAATTCATTGAGGAAAACACGAAAGACATATTGCTTGAAGTGAAAGTGCGGACGGGACCTGCAACGGAGAAAGAGAGGGCGGCAAAGGTCTACAAGCTGGGACTGCCGGAAAAGGACGATAACACGCAGCAGATACCGTATATCTTGCTGAAAGTGCTGACCGGGGCAGACGAAAAGGAGGAACACCAGCCGAAATCAAGTGAAGTGCGGGTGCGCATGATAATTGCCACATATTCACAGGACGGGCAGCAGGGACAGCTGGCATTGCTGAACCTTATTTTGCGGATAAGGGAACGCTTGCAGAAGCAGCACATAATCGGCGGGCGTTTCTGCCTTGAATATCCGTTCGAGTACATCATATACCAAGACACAACGCCCCCATATTACATGGGGGAAATCATGACAATATGGAGCATACCGAGTATCGAAAGAGAGGTGCAGGAAATATGGCAGTAAAGAAGAACGCCACAGCAGCCGCAGAGAGCGAAAAGGCGGCGGGGGTAGATAAATCTACCATTGAAGCAGAAAAAGCCGGGAATGGGGCGCAGACGCAGCCACAGACGGCAGATAATGAGCCGGACACGGTGAAGCTGATTTATATAGGACCGTCCCTGCCGAAAGCAATGCTGAAAAGCAACAGCATTTTCGAGGGGACACGGGAAGAAATCAAGAAAGAACTGGAAGCAGTGCTTGAAAAATTCCCGCTGGTGGAAAAGCTGCTTGTCCCGGTCGCAGGGCTGGCAGAAAAGAAAGACAAGGTGCGGACGGCAGGAAACATTCTGAACAAGTATTATTCAGACATTGCTTCCGCTGCTTCCGCAATGCTGGGAAAGGAGGTATAAGGAAATGGCACAGATTACACACGGAGTAAGCACGGGGAAAAAGGCAACCAGCATTTCCACGCCCGTTGTGGCGGCTTCCGGCGTTCATTTTGTGGTAGGGACAGCCCCGGTGCAGATGGTGGGCGGCAAGGTGAATGAAGTTATAATGGCGCAGAACTACGCAGAAGCGGTGCAGCAGCTGGGATATTCTGACGATTGGAAGAAATACAGTCTTTGCGAAGAAATATATTCTGCGTTCCAGCTTTACAAGACCAGCCCCGTCTTCATGGTCAATGTGCTTGACCCTACGAAGCACAAGACGGCAGTTTCGCCAAAAAGCATGACCCCGGAGGAAAACCAGATTTTGCTTCCGCTTGAAACGATTGCGGACACAATCAAGGTGACGGGAAAGGAAGCAGGGACGGACTTTGACACGTTCTATAATGACGATAACTGCGTCATTGAGTTTCTGGGGGAAACACCGCAGACGGAAGCGGTGGAAGTGGGGTATAGCGTTGTTGACCCGTCCCAGATTGATAAAGACGATATTATCGGCGGTTACAGTGTGGCAACGCACAAGACAACCGGGCTGGAACTGATTGACAGCTGCTTCCCGAAATATACAACGGTCCCGGACATTATATTGTGTCCGAATTGGTCACATGACCAGGAAGTGGCAGCAGTCATGGCGGCAAAAGCGGAGAATATCAACGGGCTTTTTGAAGCCGTTGCAATTCTGGATGTGGACACCACGGAGGAAACCGGGGCAACGCATTATAGCAAAGTGCCGGAGTGGAAGAAAAAGAAGAACTTCATGAAAGAAATGGAAATTGTATGCTTCCCCAAAGTTGCGCTGGGCAGCAGGGTCTTCAATCTTTCCACGCAGCTTGCGGGCAGCATGAGCGCAACGGACAACGAGGAAGATTTGGGCGGCGGTACGCCGTGCGAAAGCGCTTCCAACAAGTCCTTGCAGGCTGACAGAATGGTTGTGGCAAGCGGCGAAGAAGTGACGCAGGATTTGCAGAACGCAAACTATCTGAATGAAAACGGCGTTGTGACGGCGTTGAATTTCTACAATGGTTTTGTAAGCTGGGGGAATTATACGGCTTGTTATCCTGCGAACACTGACCCGGCAGACTATTTCTATTGCATCAATAGAATGTTCCGCTGGGTGGCAAAGACAACCATTCTTTCCTACTGGTCGTATGTTGACAGAAAGCTGACAAGACGGCTGATTGACGCTATCTTGCAGGGGGTCAATGACTGGCTGAACGGTCTGACGGCTGATGAAAAGATACTGGGCGGCAGGGTGGAAATGAACGAGAACGAGAACACAACCACGGCACTGATGGCGGGTCATGTGAAATTCCACGTCTATCTGACACCGCCCAGCCCGTTGCAGCAGCTGGAATTTGTGCTTGAATATGATTTGTCATATCTGGAAGCACTTATGGCGGCGTAAAGGAGGGATGAAGCAATGGCAAAGATTGATGAATTAGTTGTCAATTTTGCAGTCTACGAGGACGCAAACGAGTATCTGGGAATGGCAGAAGCAACGCTGCCGGACCTTGAATATCTGGCAGAGGAAATGAGCGGGGCAGGGATTGCCGGGAATGTCGAGGAAATCATAATCGGTCATTTGTCGGCAATGACAACCACGCTGAATTTCCGCACGGTCTGCAAAGCGGCTGTCCGTCTGTTAGAACCGAGGACGCACAAGCTGGATTTGAGGGTTGCCCAGCAGCAGATGAACAACCGCACAAGCGAAACGACAATTACCGGGGTAAAGCACATTATGAGGGTAAAACCGAAGAAGACGGCACTGGGAAAGGTCGCAGCGGCTTCCACGGCAGACGTAAGCGGAGAATATGCAACGCAGTATTACGCAATGTATATGGACGGCGAGAAAGTGACAGAGGTTGACCCGCTGAATTTCATCTGCATTATCAATGGGTATGATTATTTAGCCGATGTCCGTAAGGCATTAGGAAAATGATGTAAAAAATAAAATACCTCTTGACTTTTGGTGACACAAAAGTTATAATGTAATTACAGTTAAGGGGGCAAGCTCTTAGCGGAAAGGAGATTAAAAAATGGAGGTATTAGAAATGACAGAAAAAGAACAAGCAACACTGTTGATTGACACATTTACTAATCTGCAAAGGATAAAGGCGGCAAATGATAGGGAAAGCGAAATCGACTATCAGATAAAGGCAACAAAGGCAAAGCTTGAAGCGTTAGGGATTGTGACAGAAGACCTTGCAATGAAAAAGTAGAATTAAGCGAAAGCAGAAAGGGCGGGCTTGCCACCGCCCAATCTACAAAGCTTATAGTATCATTTTCAAGCTAAAATGACAAGGGGTGATGAACCATAGAAAAAAAGAAAATGGGAAGACCCACGGACAATCCCAAAACTCACGAAACAAGAATAAGGATGTCGGATGAAGATATTGAAATTCTTGAATATTGTTGCAGGGAAACGGGAAGAAGCAGGGCAGACATTATAAGGGAGGGAATTAGAGAAGTATACAACAAAATAACAAAATAACAAAATAGAGCGTTGACGCTCCGCAAAAGTCAATCAACGCTCTGTTGTCACCAACTCCACAAGGGGGCTGATAGCCATATTCTATCATACCTCTTGTGGAAATTCAAGGATTTTCATAGGAGGATTTTTATGGCTAAAATTATTGAGTTTCCGACAAAAGCGGAAAAGCATGAATTGTACAATAAATATTATATAACAGCGACAAGCATTGACCAGTGGTATATAAGGCAAACGGTAGCATTGAATTTGACAAGCAGATATGATGTAGGATACGACAGAATAAAGAAATGGTTAAGCGAAAATGAGTTAAAAAGGATTTTGGGTGCTTGTGCTGCATGGTGGAGAGATAAAAGTTATCTTTCCGAGTACACAAGGGAGATAGCATTGACCAGATACAAAGTGGGGATGATGAAAAATGTCAAGTCTAATTGATTTGTCGGGGCGGAAATTTGGCTACTGGAAAGTAATTGAGCGTTCCCTGAATACGAAAAGCGGGCAGACAACGTGGCTATGCGAGTGCAAATGTGGAAAAAGAAAAATTGTCCAATCAAGCAACTTGCGAAACCATTCAAGCGAAAGCTGCGGATGTATTAGGAAAGAAAGGCTGTCACAGCGAAACACTAAGCATGGAATGACTGAAACACGCCTATACGGAATTTGGAGAAACATGATACAGAGAACGACAAATGCAAATAATCCGAGATATAGGGATTACGGAGAAAGAGGGATTACAGTATGCAGGGCGTGGAAAGAGGATTTTAGAGTATTTGAAAAATGGGCTATCGAGAATGGGTACGCCGAAAATCTGACGATTGAAAGAAAAGATAATAACAAGGGGTATTATCCAGATAATTGCAGATGGGCAACAAAAAAAGAACAGAATATCAATACACGCCAAAACCATTGTTTGACGTTTCAAGGAGAGACAAAGAGCATAGCGGAATGGGCAGAAATTACAGGAATAAAAAGACGGGTATTGAGTGACAGAATTAACAAATTAGGATGGAGCGCAGAAAAGGCATTATCCACGCCAATAAGATTTCAGAACAAAAAGCAGCCATAGCGGTTGCTTTTTTGATACAAAAATTTAAGGAGGAAGAACAGATGGAAGAAAACAAAGCAACTAATCAGGAGGATTTTGAAAAAGAAATGGAAGAAGCAAAGAAAACGGGGGTGGTCAACATGGAGGACAAGAAACAAAAAAAGGAGGGAAGCGACACCTATGTGCATAAGTTTTCCGAACCAGTAGAAATTGAGGGGCAGAAATACAAGGAACTTATATTCTATTTTGGAAAATTATGCGGGGAAGATATTGAAGCGATTGAAGAAGAATTGCAGGACCAGAACAAGTATGTTCTCACCCCGGAAATTTCTTCCGCTTTCCAGTCAATGCTTGCGGCGAGGGCGGCAAAAATCCCGGCTGACGCAATCAGACGGCTTCCCATCCGTGACTATATGGCTATCAAGAATAAAGCAAGAAATTTTTTAATCAATATGGGCTGACCAGAGCGAAAGCCCCGGACGGGTCAATCTATGAAATAAAGAACCCGGCAAATTTCCTGCGAAAGCAGATTTATAAAATGTCAAGGGCTTCACATACGCCCATTCCGTTTTTTATGAAAATGACCATCCGTGAATTGTTCCGCTGGATTGACAGCATGAACGAAGTGGAAGCGGAGGAAGAAAAAGAACGGAAAGGGAAGCAGTAGGGAGGTGAAAGCAGTTGGCAGGGTCACAGAAAGAATTTGAACTGCTTTTCAAGCTGAAAGCCACGCTGGGCGGTGACTTCAAGAACACTTTCAAGCAAGCCATTGACACCCAGAAGCAGCTGCGGGACAGCCTAAAAGAACTTAATTCCACACAATCAAAATTAGACAGCTACGCTAAACAGCGAGTAGAAATAACTAAAAATAACGACAAACTGCGGGAGTTAATAGAAGAACATGAACGCTTGCAGCAGGAATTGAGGGAAACGGGCGAACCAACGGAAGCACTGCGCCGGAAACTTGAACGGAACGAAAGCCAGATACAACAGACCACTGCCAAATTGGAAGAGCAAGCTGAAAAATTAAATAAACTGCGAGAAGAACTGAACGAAGCAGGAGTGGACACGGGCAATTTAGCTGATGAAAATGAACGCTTGCAGAAATCCTATGATAACCTAAAGTCTTCACAAGAAAGGCTGCAAAGACTGAATGAAGAACAGCAGAAAGTCAAGGAAAGCATAGGGCAGACAAAGGCGCAGCTTGCGGGGACGCTGGGGGTAATAGGCGGCGTTGCGGCTGCGGTGTATGCGGGACCGGTAAAAGCCGCAATGGACTATGAAACCGCACTGGCAAAAGTGGGGACGATTGCGGACGGAACGAAAGTGCCAATGGAAACAATGTCAAAAGAAATCATGGCATTGTCGAACAGCACGGGCATTGCAGCCACTGCGCTTGCGGATGATGTATATAATGCGATTTCAGCGGGGCAGGACACAGCGGACGCAGTGAATTTTGTCGCATATTCCACGAAACTTGCAAAGGCGGGTTTTGCGGAAAGCGCACAGACGCTGGATGTGCTGACAACGATTTTGAACGCATACGGGCTTGAAGCGGATGAAGTCGGCAGAGTGTCGGATATGCTAATCCAGACGCAGAACAAAGGAAAAGTGACCGTTGCGGAATTGTCTTCTGTAATGGGCAAGATTATCCCAACGGCGAAGTCGAACGGCGTTGCACTGGAACAAATAACGGCTGGATATGCAATCATGACAAGCAAAGGTATTGCAGCCGCAGAGTCAACAACATACATGAACAGTATGTTGAACGAACTAGGGAAATCCGGGACAACAGCTGACAAGGCATTGCGGGCGGCAGCAGGAAAAGGCTTCAAGGAACTTATGGCAGAGGGTAAAAGCCTAAGTGAAGTATTGAACATCCTGCAAGAAGACGCTGCAAAAGGCGGGAAAAGCCTTGCGGATGTGTTTGGGTCGGCAGAAGCAGGGAAAGCGGCGGTCACATTGCTTTCAGACGGCGTGGAGGGCTTCAACGAACAAGTTGAAAATATGCTGGCGGCAAGTGACGGCATAGGGGCAACGCAAGCGGCATTTGAACAGATGGAAGACACAACAGCCGCAAGGATGGAAAAGGCGAAGAACAGCATAGTCAATCTGGGAGTGGTGCTGGGACAGCAGCTTTTGCCAGTTGTCGGAACTTTAGCGGACAAAGTGGCTGGGGTGGTTACAAAAGTATCAGAGTTTGCACAGCAGAACCCAAAAGCGGTGCAAACGGCACTGAAAGCAGCAGCGGCATTTGCGGGGCTGCGGGTCGCAGGGCTGGGGACGAAGCTGGGATTTCTGGAAATCAAGAAAGGATTTCTGGGAATTAAGACGGCGTTTGAAAGTTTCAAGGCACTGCGGGCGGCAGAACAGTTGGGAGGTGTGGCGGCAAAGGCGGGCGGCATAGTGACAAAGGTGGGTCCCATTGTTGCAATCATTGCGGCGATAGGGGCGGCAATCTACTATGTGGCGAACAATTTAGAGGATGTACGGGCGAAAATCCAAAAGACTTTTGGTGATGATGGGCTGCGGATTTTTGACCAGATATGGGCTTCAATAACAATGGTGGGGGAAGCGTTCAAGACGGCGTTTGCCGGGGTATCAACAGACCTATTTTCAACGCTTCAACAGATTTTGCCAACGCTGATTTCAACACTGCAAACGGCGGCAACAAGTATCCTGCCGGTGATTGTGCAGCTGATAACACAGATAGCACCGTTGCTGGCGCAGCTGATAACGGGGATTTTGCCAGTGCTGGGGCAGCTGATTTCCGCAATCGTTCAAGTGGCGGGGCAGCTGATAACGGCAGTATTGCCAGTAATAACAGAACTGATAGCGCAGCTTATACCAGTGATAACGCAGATTATAACATCAATCCTGCCAGTCATTATTGATTTGGTGAATATGCTGCTTCCGCTGGTAATGCAGATTGTGCAAGCCGTGCTTCCGGTCATAATTCAGCTATTAAATACGCTGGTCCCGGTAGTAATGCAGATTATACAAGCAATCCTGCCAGTGTTCATTGAACTGCTAAACCAGCTAATGCCAGTAATTCAAACAATCGTGAACAGCGTTTTGCCAGTGCTGGTGCAAGTAATAAATACGCTGCTTCCGCTTTTCCAGACGATTATTGACGCAATATTGCCAGTGTTCATGCAGCTGTTAAATGCGCTTGTCCCGGTAATACAAACGCTTGCTTCAATTCTGTCTTCCGTTCTGGGGGTCGCACTGGAAGCGATAAGCGGGATAGTGCAAGGAGTAATGCAAGTATTCCAAGGGCTGATAACCTTTATAACGGGCGTATTCACGGGGAACTGGCGGCAAGCATGGGACGGCATAAAGTCAATCTTTTCCGGGATTTGGGAAGCGATAAAATCCGTGGCGAAAGGCGCAGTCAACGGCATTATAAGCATTATAAACGGTATTATCGGAGGGCTGAACAAGCTGAAAATACCAGATTGGGTCCCCGGTCTGGGCGGCAAGGGCATAAATATCCCGTTGATACCAATGCTGGCGAAAGGGTCAAGGAACACGCCGGACACGTTCATTGCAGGAGAAGCCGGACCGGAACTGATAACGAACGCACCGGGGCGCACGGTCTTCACGGCTGCGCAGACAAAAGACATTATGGCGGCGCAGGGCGCAGCAAGCGCAGCGGCAGCAGCACCAACGGTGGGCGGCGCAGGAGTACAGACGGCAAGCACCGTGAACACAGCACCAACAGTGGCAGCAGGGGCGGGCGTGACGAACAATGACCGCACGAACCATGTTGAAATCCATAATTCCCCAACAATCGTTGTGAACGGGGACCAGCCGGGCGATTTGGAAGCGAAGCTGGAAGAAAACAACCAGAAACTATTGAAAAAAGTTGAAAATCTGCTTGACGATAAAGCAGATAAGGAGGAGCGGCAGAGGTATGACTAAGACTTATACAACCATATCCGGGGATATGTGGGACAAAATAGCCTATGAACAGATGGGAAGCGTCCTGCACACGGATAAATTGATAAAAGCGAACGCCAGACACGCCGCAACCTTTGTCTTTCCTGCCGGGGTGGTCTTGACCATCCCGGAAGTGGAAGACAATGTGGACATGGAATTGCCGCCGTGGAAAAGGGGGTTTTTGATATAGCATGAGCGCAAAGAACGAAGCACGGCGGGTGGAACTGCGGTTGAAGTTTGAGAACGTGAAAGCACCGCTGGACATAAACAAATATCTTTCTTCCATGACCTACACGGACGAAGAAGAAGACAAGGCAGACGATTTGCAGCTGACCTTTGATGATAGGGAAAGGAAATGGCTGGGTGACTGGCTGAAAATCACGCCAACGGTCGTGAGGACAACAAAGCAAGTGTCAAAGGAAGTGCAGCAGGAAAATGTTATCAACTACACCGTGAAAAAAGGCGATACATTGTGGGCGATTGCGAAGCAGTATCTGGGGAGCGGGACGAAATACCCGCAGATTGCTTCCGAAAACAACATAAAGAACCCGAATTTGATTTATCCGGGGCAAGTATTCAAGATTACGGTGGGCGGCGCAGTGACAACCACGGTGACAGAAGTTGAAGAAACGGTGAAGCAAGCGGCAGAGCCAAAATTGATTAGTGCCACAATCGTTCAAAAGAACTGGCACGACAACGGGAAAGACGTTGTACTGTCCTGCGGGACATTTGAACTGGACAGCGTGGACGCTTCTGGACCGCCCACGAAAATCACGCTGAAAGGCACGTCCATCCCGTACACGTCAACCATGAGGACGGCGAAGAAAAACCGGGCATGGGAAAACTGCAACCTAAAGGCGATTGCTGAACAGATAGGGCGGGAAGCCGGGCTGCAAGTGATGTATCTTGCGGAAAATAACCCGGTCTACAAGCGGAAAGAGCAAGTACAGAAATCGGATATAACTTTTCTGCAAAAGCTATGCAAGGCGGCAGGGCTTGCGCTGAAAGTAACTATAATGACGGTCGTTATATATGACGCTGCGGAGTATGACGGGAAGCCGCCTATAAAAACTATCACATACGGAAGCGGCGATTATCTTTCATACAAGCTGGGGACCAGCTTGCATGATACGGCATACACCAGCTGTCATGTGTCGTACACAGACCCGGACAGCAAAGAAACGATTGAAAGCACATACACGCCGGACAGCAAGGACGGAACCGGTCAAGTGCTGGAAGTCAACGAAAAAGTGAACAGCACGGGGGAAGCATACGAACTGGCAAAGAAGCGGCTGCGGGAGAAGAACACGCAGCAGTTTACAGCCAGTTTTTCCATGCTGGGTGATGTGCAGCTGGTGGCGGGCGCAACCGTGCGGCTGCGGGGCTTCCAGTCGTTCGATAAAAAATACAAGATAACAAAGGCAACGCACAAGCTGACGGGGGGATATACAACGGACATAGAATTGAAGCAAGTATTGGAGGGGTATTGATGGCAGACGCAACGGAACTGAAAAACATGGTGCGGCTGGGGACCGTCATGAGCGTTGACAAGGACAAAATGACAGCCCGTGTCAAATTCAAGGACAAAGGCGGCATTACATCAAGCCCGCTGCAAATTCTGAAACACCCGGTGTACGTTGTCCCGGCAATGGAGAGCGGGAGCGAGGGACAGACGGCAGAAAAGGAACTGGAATATGATGTGCAGGGCGTTACGAAGAAAATCAAGCACTACCACGAAGCCTATATTACGCCGTGGGTCCCGTCTGTCAATGATATGGTGCTATGTATCATGATGGCAGACGGTGACGGTGACGGCTTCATTGTGGGGGAGGTGTAAGAGGTGGCGAAGATAGGCAGTTTTGGAAATCTGGTCTTTTCCGTGTCGGAAAACACCGTGAAGACCTTTGACAAAATATCGTGGAAGACTTCTGCGAAGTACGCAACGCACGACAGACACATAAAAAGGGATGTGCAGGAGTTTTTAGGACCAGAGCCGGGAAGCATTTCTTTCACAATGGCTTTTTCGGTATTCCACGGGACGAACCCATTATCAGAGGTGATGAAGCTAAATGAAATGGTAAACAGCGGGATAACCGGGCGGCTTGTGCTGGGCGGCAGGGTGTATGGGTCTTACAGATGGGTTATTTCTGCGGTATCTGCGGAAATGAAGCGGTATGACAACCACGGGAATTGCTGGGCGGCAACGGCGCAAGTGACCATGAAAGAATATCCAAAGAGGTGATGAAGCATGGATGTGATACGGGGTGACGGAATACTTTTGCAGGAAATTGACCTTGCGCCGGAAAACGCATACCAAGAAGTGATACAAAACATAGCGGTCATTCTGGATTTGATACAGAAATCATGCCCCATGTTTCGTGATGGTGGCTTGCCGGGTGAACTGATTGGAAGACCAATGAACGTGGTCGAAAGCATTCTTGTGGGAAGTATCTATGACCAGATAGAGGAACTAGAGCCACGGGCAATCATTGCCGGGGTAACGTTCGAGCAGGACGCAATGACCGGGAAAATGATACCAATTATTGAGTTGGAGGGGGTGAAAGACATTGAGTGATATTAAATACCCGGACATTGAATTTCTGGAAACGGACACGGAAACGATTATCAGCAGCATGATTGCGCTTTATGAGGAAATGCAGAGGGCAGCAGGGCGGGACAATTACAAGGTGCGCCCCGGAAGCCCGGAGCGGGTCTTCATATCATGGATGGCGGCAATCATTGTGCAGCAGCGCACGTTGATAAACGAAACGGCGAAAATGAACGTGCCGAGGTATGCAGCGAAGTCGGAGAACGAAGACTACCTTGACAGTCTGGCAGAGATATTCAAGGACACGGCAAGGCTTCCGGCAAGCCCTGCTTCAGCAATATTCCGCTTCCACATATCAGAGCCGCAGCAGCAGTCAACCATCATTCCGGCTGGCACAAGGATTTCATTTGACGGCGTGATTATATTCGCAACAAGTGAGGTGCTGGAAATAAGAGCCGGGGAAACTTCCGGGGAGGTGGAAGCGGTATGCACACAGCCGGGGACCGTTGGCAACGGGCTTGTGGCAGGGCAAGTGAAAGAAGTGGTCGATTTGTTTGACCACTACCAGAAAGCGGAGAACATAACAACAACCAGCGGCGGCGCAGAGAAAGAGGACAACGCCAGCTATTATGAGCGCATGAGGGACAGCATGGAGAGTTTCAGCACGGCAGGTCCCATAAACGGATATATCTACTGGACAAAAACCGTTTCTTCTGCCGTTCTGGATGTTGCAGTGACCAGCCCGGAAGCGTGTGTGGTTGATGTGCGTGTGATATTGCAAGACGGGCAGGAAGCAACGCCAGCAGTGTTGAAAGAGATTGAAGAAGCCTTGAACGCTTCCGACATTAGACCGCTGACAGATATTGTGACGGTATCTGCGCCGGACACAGTGGACTTTTCCATTGATGTAACCTTTTATATTGCCCAGCCGAACAGAGAGAGCGCAGCAGCGATTGAAAGAGAAGTGCGGGCGGCGGTTGATGATTTCATTGTCTGGCAGACTTCAAAAATGGGGCGTGACATAAATCCGTCATATTTAACAAAAATGATGATGGACGCAGGGGCAAAGCGTGTGGAGGTGCGGCAACCAACATTTCAGAGCGTGGAAGATATTGCAGTTGGAAAATTGCAAAGCAAAACTGTTTTGAATGGGGGGCTGGAAGATGTCTGAAACAATATATGATAGTGATTTCACAAAGTATCTGCCACAACCGCTGACACATGATCCCAAAATGATTGCACTTGCAAAGGCGGCAGCGGATGAACTATTGACCGTTTCCGGGGCAGTTGAAAATGTGCTGATATATTCACGCATTGACGAACTGCCGGAAGAACTGGTGGACATTCTGGCATATGACTTCCACGTTGACTGGTACGATTATTCATACCCGTTGGCGGCAAAGCGTGACTTGCTGAAAAGCAGCGTGAGGGTGCATAAGAAGATGGGGACAAAGTATGCGATTGAAAAGGCGTTGTCTGCATTGTACCCGGAAAGCGAAGTGGAAGAATGGTTTGAATATGAGGGAGAACCCGGACACTTCCACATTGTTTGTGATGTGACAAATTCAAGAATAACTGCAAGCTATTCTGATATTGTCCGGGCGGTAAAGCTATACAAAAGGCTTTCAGCGCACATGGATGAAGTTGTTTATCAATCGCACATCCATTGTGAGATACACACGCACACAGACTTTTTCTTGTACCGTGTGCCAATGACCGGGAAGCTAAACGCAGGGACGCACCCGCAGAGGAACACACGGGGCGTGAACTATGGCAGCAGTATTGTTGTAGGGACAGAAGCGGCAGGGTTTATCTTTGTAAATCCGGCAGCAGGAACAATCCCGGAAAGAAGCACGGTATTTAATAGCAGAATGACGCAGATTGACGCAGAAACGGCGTTAAATGTGTTTAGGTATAGAAATATACCAGCTGGGCAAATAAACGCAGGAGAAGCCCCACAGCGCAGCCACAAAGGGGGAAGCGCAGGGGCGGTGATGGAAGCAGCCGGAGAAACGGCGGCTTTTCCTTTTACCAGCCCGGCAGCAGGGACGGTCCCGGAGAGAAGCACAGCGCAGCGGACGGAGGGCGGGGCGGTGGAAAATACGGTGCAAGCAGCTGGGTTTTCCTATACCGTCAAGCAATGCGGAAGCAGCCGGAAATTATAAGCAAAGGAGGGAAGAACCATGCTGACAGCACAAGCAAAGGAAGATTTCAAACAGTTTATCGAAAGAATTATTTCCCATGCGGTTGTGACGGTCAATGGCAAAGCGGAAAAGAAAGTCATACACCGCAGGGAAAGACTTTCTGACGGCAGAGTTGCGGTATATATCGCAATCACGCCGCAGCTGGGGACGGCTGCAACAATCCAGAAAGTGCAGCTTTACAATACGGCTGGGAAGCTATGGGCAGAGAAAGAAGAAAACATAAATCTTTCAAATGTCCAAGAGGGCGCATTGTACCGCTTTGTGTTCGACTTTGTAGAAAAGGAGGTGTGAAACAATGTATGAACCTAAGTTATGGCAGGACCATGTGACGCAGTATGAAGACCGATACACGGAAAGCCGGAATGATGATGGGACAATAACCCATACACCCGTTGAGGGTGAAATAATCCAGCAGGGAACGCCGCAGAACGCAGCGAACTTCAACCACATGGAAGACGGTATTTCAAACGCCGGGGAACTGGCGGCATTGATGGCAGTGGGTGCGATACACCAGCAGCAGTCATTGAAAGACCTTGCAGGGGAAACAATGACAGTGACAATGACGAATACGCAGGAATACCCGTTCAATAATTCCGTCAAAACCGTGTCACTGCCGCAGAGACGCAACCACGTTGACTATACCGTGACGGCAGAGGTTGTGGAGTATTCCGGGGGCTTTCCAGGTGAAATCATAATTTCTGCGAAGCTGCAAAACGGCTTCAAGGTTGCTTTCGCTGGAAGCGCAAAGAGTGTCACGGTCAAATTATATGTGAAAGGCGGGTTTTATTGATGGCGGCAGTAATAATCAAGCAGGAGGAACGCAGGGCGCATGAAGAAGCGGTGCTGCGTTCTTTTGGAGTGCAGGGAAAAGGGACAGCAGCCCAGCGGGAAGCAGCGGAAGTCATTGCAGCCCGCACGGTTGAAGTAGTAAAAGGAGGTAAGGACAATGGCAAAAGATACTACTAAAATCAAAGTAGTGGAGAAAGCACCGGGAAAGCCACACATTGAATTTGCGATTTCCGGGGGTAAAAAAATCACTTTTGGTGATGATGAATTGACGATCAATCTGGCAGCCAGAGAGCGTGACGAAGCAGTGACACTTGACATTTGCTTTGACACTGAAAGCGGCATTGTAATTGGCGTGGGCGGCACGGCGCAGAGGTACGCAGCACAGATTGACATTCCGGCAAGGCGTTATGATGTGATCGAGGACGGCAAAGACGAAGAAACAGAGGAAATAAGGGAAGTACCTATGCCGATCCCGTTTGATATTTCACTTTGCACATTGACATTATGGGAGGTGTAAGAAATGAGCAATTTTGATGATTTGAGCATGGCGGTACAGTCTTTTGGGGGCAACAATAAAGTCATTTTTGACGATCTGGAAAAGCCGTCAATCATGGTTGGTATTCCGAAAATGAAATATTCTGACCTTATCACTGGAGGGACGCAAGACACGCTGGATGTTTTCAAGGTGGACGGCGTGGAACGGGAAATGCTTTATATTTCAAAGTATATCAATGTTGTGGTCAATGACCGTGCATATTCCCTGCCAATGAAAGACCCCAAAGCATACATTGACTTTGACACTTCACTTGCGGCTTGCCGCAAAAAGGGTGCGGGCTGGGATCTGACACCTAACGGATTGTGGGGCGCAATCATGTTGTGGTGCAACCGCAATAATTTCTTGCCCCGTGGCAATACGAACTGGGACAGAAGCTATGAAAAAGCCTATGAAAAAGGCGTGAATACCTATATTGACGGGTCACGCGGCGGTAGGACTGCAACGGGCAGCGGACCGGTTACATGGTATCATGACGGAAGCCCGGCAGGAATTGCGGACCTTTGCGGCAATATGTGGGAATGGGTCGCAGGGCTGCGCATTGTCGGCGGTGAAATCCAGATCATTCCATACGGAAATTGTATGCGAATTGACTGCGATATGTCCGCAGATAGCACAGAATGGAAAGCGATCAAGCCGGACGGATCATTTGTAAATCCGGGAACTGCCGGAACGCTGCATTATGACTATGTAAGCGGTAAGATTGTAATAGGGACCAGCACAAATTCAGTATTTGCAAATAATACGCCGCTTTCCGGCGTGGCAGCAGTAAGCGGCGTGAACATTCCGCAGATTGTCAAAGCACTGGGATTGATGAAAGATACTGCGGACATTTACCTGGCAACGGGACACCAGCTTTATGTGAATGCTGACGGCGAACGGCTGCCGTTCCGGGGGTCTGGCTTCGGCAACACTGCCTTCGGCGGTGTGGGTGCGTTGAACTTGGACTACGCCCGTTCCCACGTCAGCGGCGGTGTTGGCTTCCGTTCCGCTTATGATGAAAAACTGGCAACTGGGAACTGATGAACTGCGGGGCTGGCGGCAGCCAGCCCCATTGAAAAATTTTGAGCAAAGGCAGGGCGCAGGAAATGCAGGAAAATTCCACGGAAGAATTGCCACAGCTTGACGCAGTACAGAACAACGCCACGCAGGAAGATTTTCACACCAAAAACAAAATATATGAATTGCTTCTGTATGCGGGACCGCAGCTTGAACAGTTTCCAAAGTCACAAAGACGGCTTGCGGATGATATACGGGGAACTATGCTGAATATGCTGCGGCTGGTGGTGACGCTGGAAAATAAACACTATAAGAAAACAACGCTGGGCGATTTGGACAATGAAGTTGATGTGCTGCGTCACCTTGTAAGACTTGCGGCAGACCCAAACTATATGAGGGACAAAAAGCCGTGCTTGCCTATAAAGAAATATGAGCAGATTTCAAGAAAAATAAATGAGATCGGCTGCATGATAGGCGGGTATTATAAATCACTGAATGGCAACCCGGCAGCGCAAAACAGCGCAGGGAAGCCGAAAAAGAAATAAAAAGCAGGGGCATTGCCGCCCTTGCTTTTTATATATGGGAATAAGCCATTAGTAGGGTATTGCCGTGCCGTTCCGGGGGTCTAGCTTCAACAACACTTCCAACGGCGGTGTGGGTGCGTTGAACTTGAACAACGCCCGTTCCAACGTCAACAACAATGTTGGCTTCCGTTCCGCTTCACCACATTTTGCCAGCAGTCACAAGCACAAGTGCTTGTGTCCCGTGCGTTTGGGTTTAAGGGGTTTATTTCCATTCCGAGGGGGACCAGCAGGGACCCGCAGGAAAAAGATTGAATTGCCGTGAAAACTGTTAGTAAGCCGCAGCGGATTTCCGGGGCGGTCGAAAGCTGGCAACAATGCCGGATAAATAAGTTACGTTTGAAATGGGAGAGAACCAGAGTAGATTTGCACGGCGCATTTTTAATGATAGGAGGGAAAAGGGATTGCAGACCATCAAGAATATTTTCCCGTTAATATATGACTTTGAAAATCTTTTCAATGCCTACAAGAAAGCTATCAAATGCAAAAGGTACAGAGCAGATGTGATGGAGTACACGGACCGGCTGGAAGAAAATTTGATTGAATTGCAGAATGAATTGATCTGGAAGACTTACAGTGTGGGACGGTACAATATTTTCTATGTGTATGAGCCTAAAAAGCGGATGATTATGTCATTGCAATTCAAAGACCGGGTGGCGCAACACGCTATTTATAGCATATTAAACCCATACTTTGAAAAGCAGTTTATTTCTGACAGCTACGCTTGCAGGGTAGGCAAGGGAACGCACCGGGCAATCAAGAAGCTGCAAAGCTGGTTGAGGAAGACGGACAGAAAGCCGAAACGCTTTTATTATTTGAAACTGGATATTTCAAAGTATTTTTACCGGGTAGACCATGAAGTTTTAATGGGGATATTGCAAAGGAAGATTGCTGACAAAGATTTGCTGCACGTTCTTTCAGTGATCATAAATTGCGAGGACACCCATTTTGGGCTGCCGCTGGGCGCAGATGTGGGCAATGTTGCCTATGATGAATTGCTGGGAGAAGTAGGGCTGCCGATCGGCAATTTGACTTCACAAATGTTTGCGAATTTGTATTTGAACGAACTTGACCAGCACTGCAAGCACCACTTGCATTTGCGTTATTACATCCGTTATATGGATGATATTATTATTCTGCACCATGACAAGAAATATCTGGAGAAGATAAAGCAGGATATAGCCGGATTTTTGGAAAAGAAACTGCATTTGCAGTTAAACAACAAAACTTGCATAAGACCAACAAGCATGGGCATTGAGTTTGTCGGCTTCCGGGTATGGTCAACACATATCAAATTGAGGAAGAAGACAGCAAAGAAGATGAAAAAGCGGTTGAAGTATATGTTTGGGGCGTTTCATGCCGGGGAAATTGACCGGGAAACGCTGGACCGCAGCATTGCTTCATATAGGGGCATTTTGCAGCACTTCAACAGCTACGGTCTGCGGCAAAGTCTGAATGAAATGTATAAAAAGGAGGTGAAGCAGGATGGGAGCAGTACAGACGATTGACCCAGCCGCCGTCTGGGAGGCGGTCAAGTCGGTTTTATCATTTCTGGCAGCGTGTGGGATTGTTATTGACCTAACGCCGGGCATAAAGTTTCAGCCCGTGCGCTGGGTGCTGAAACGGCTGGGAAATCTCATAAACGCAGATATTAAGAAACAGCTTGACGAACTGCAAAAGGAAGTCACAGAATTTAAGATTGACAGCTGGCGCACGGAAATTCTGGACTTTTCCGACAGCTGCATGAACCATAGGCGGCACACAAAAGAACAGTTTGACCATGTGATCGAAATACTTGATAGATATGATAAGTATATCACGGAAAACAAGCTGACAAACGGGCAAGTGGATGTTGCGCACGAATATATTCTGGAGATATACAAGCAGTGCATACGGGAAAATGACTTTGCGCTTGACGAAGAAGAAGAAAAAGCCCGGAAAGAAGCTGCGGTGAAAGCCAGAAGAAACGGAGGTGACAGAAAGTGAAATATGTTTTAGTTTTTATAGCTGGATTTATGCTGGCGGCTGCGCTGATTGTCATTTACAATCTGCCGGGCATAAGAAGCCGCCGCAGGAAACGGAAAGAAGAACTGAAAGAACACCCGGAAAGAAAAGGCGGCACAACAAAAGTGCTGCTTTTTTCAATCCTTATGACCTATTACATAGCATTTGCCGTGGGAGTCTGGGTGGTTGTATTCAAAGACAAAGACCAGCTGGGAACGCTGCTGACCTTTACCGGGGGCGTAACAGCTGCCGCAGTTGCTTTCTACTGCTGGAAAGCAAAAGCGGAAAATCTGCTGAAAATTAAGGCGGGAAACCCGGAATTGTGCGGATCACTGTCTGATTTCTCAAATATGACATAGGAGGTGGCAGAAATTGAACGAAGCAGGAAAAAAAGAGGTTGCGGTAGCCGCCGCAGCCATTATTTTTGCCAATGAGGGCGGTTATTCTTCTGTAAATGCAAATGACAATGGGGCAGTGAGCGTGGGAAAAGTGCAGTGGCACGGAAACCGGGCATTGTCCTTGCTGAAAATCATTGTGCAGAAGCTGGGAAAGACTGCCGCAGCGGATATTCTGGGGGCTGCATTATGCAATGAAATTTTGACTGCTGCCAGCTGGCAGACACGAACAGTGAGCGCAGAAGAAAAAACAAAGCTGTCAAAGCTGCTGGGAACGCAGCAGGGCAGGGAAGCGCAGGACGCACAAGCGGAAGCAGATATTTTGCTTTATGTGTCAAACGGGATCAAGATGGGCATTGAGGATCGGCAGAGCCTTGTATATTATGCAGATTTGGAAAATCAAGGCGGTGCGGGGGCTTCAAAGCGTGTGGGGACCGCAGCAGCACAGAAAGTCGGTGGACCGGCAAAAGTGACGCTTTCTGCAATCCATGCGGCAGCGTTGGCAGATAGAGTGATGGGACAGTATGCAAGCCGCAGGACGCTTGTATATAAAAAAGCCGCAGCATTATTCAACGACAGCAGCGGCGCAGAAAATCAGAATGGAGGTAAAGAAACTATGGGAACAAGAATTGGACACGCAAGCATTTCTGAAAACGGAACGATCAACGGCGCAAAAGGTGACAGCACGGGAAAAGAAGTTTGTGTGCGTGAATGGTATTCAAAGCCGTGGGATTTTATGGCTATTCACCCGGAAGCAGCCGTACGGGAAAAACACGCAAAGGCAGTGGAAGCAGCTTGCGCAAATGACAACATAGGATATGGGCAGGGGGACAGAAACACGCTGAACACGCTTGCAAAGGCGGCGGGATATGATCTGGCAAAAGTCGGAAAGTGTAACTGCGATTGTTCCAGCTTGCAGAATGTGGCGGCGGTTGCTTCTGGCGCAGCGGGTGTGTCATACGGAAGTAACGGCTGGACCACATCAACAATGAAAGCAGCATTGCAGAAAGCAGGGTACAAGATCATTACTGAAAGACAATATCTGGACAATGCGGCATATTGTGTCCGGGGCGCAATTTATGTCAAGGCTTCCAGCCATACGGTCTGCGGTCTGGATAACGGCGCAAATTATCAGAAGACGCTTGAAAAAGCTGGTCTGGCAGCTTCCGCACCGCAAAAACCGCAGACACCGCAAAACACCGCAGCGGCAGGAGAACAGACATACACGGTGAAAAAAGGTGATACTCTTTCAAAGATTGCAAGCAAGTATGGCACAACCTATCAGAAGCTGGCAAGCTACAACGGCATTGCCAATACAAATGTAATCAGCGTGGGGCAGATTATCAGAATACCCGGAAGCGGGACCCGTACATATACCGTGAAATCTGGGGACAGCTTGTGGGCGATTGCCGCAAAACAGCTGGGGGATGGCACAAGATACAATGAAATCAAAAACTTAAACGGCTTGACAAGCAACACAATTCACGCCGGGCAGACATTGAAGCTGCCTGCAAATTAAAGAAAAACGGAGGAAACGAAAATGAACAAAGAAGTTATTTTTTCAATCATTTATTGTCTGGTGACGGTGGGGGCGTTCTGCGCTGGAAAATACATCTTCCCCAAAATTCCGGCAAGCGTAAAAGATAAGTTGACGGACCTTGCAGAGTGGGCAGCAAAATTTGTTGTCTGGGCAAGGGAATTTTTGAAGACGGAGAGCGGGGAAAAGAAAATGGCTGCCGTTGTCGAACAGCTGAAAGCGATTGCGCAGGAAGCCGGGCTGGATGTGACGGAAGAACAGTTGAAAGCGATCGCACAGACAGCCTATGAAGCAATGAAAGCGGGGGAAGCGGAAGCGCAGCCCGGACAGCTTGTGGAAGCGATCACGCAACCACTGGCAGCACCTACGGTGATTATTAACACCGGGACAGCGGCAGTGGCAACGGACAAAGTGCCGGACGGCGCATTGCAGAGCAACCCGGATGGAACAGTAAATGCGTATGACGAACACGGAAACAAGGTGGGGACCGTATCTGCGGAAGAAGCAGAAAAAGCCGCCAGCGGTGTTGATGTGATTATCACGGAGGATAACGGCTAATTATGCCACGCTGACGCAGCAGACAGCACCAAAAACAGAGTTAAAGCCCGCAAGTGTAAAAATATACGCTTGCGGGCTTTTGGGCGTTTCTGGGGCAAATTAGAGGGATTTATAAGTGTATTCAATACCATCTTCAATGGCTGCGATTGTGTCAAGCCTATTTTTATAACAACCATTTTCACCTATCTTGCGGGCTTTTCGTTCCGCTTCTGCTTTACTTCTGGCGTTTACATGAAGCCAGTGAAACGGACAGCCGTTTTCATCATGTATTGTAATCAAGAAAGATTTATGGGGGATTTTCTTTAAGGGCGGCAGCAGTGCCGCCGCCCGGTGATTTTATTGCTGGACAAGAACCCATTCAGTAGTTGTGCCGTACACATCAACGCTGCTTTCTTTGAAGTTTTTACAGAGATTGCAGCGGGTCCCCTGCATATAACCGCCGATACATACAAGACCGTATGTTTTAGAGTTGACCCGGACAACCTTATATGTCAATTCGCTATTTGCGCAAGTGCCGGCAAAATCTGAATTTTCGTTCTTTTTGATCTGTTTGATGATGTTTCCTTTTACTAATTCCATGTGGCTTTCCTCTCTTTCATTTGATAAGTCTATTATATACTTACGGAAGTATAATTGCAATAGGCAAAATGCACAAACTTACGGAAGTATAATTGTGAATTTTATATACTTCCGTAAGAACAGAAGAAAGCCCCGGAAGACCGGGGCGGCAGGGCTGCGGATGTTATGCGGCTTTGATGATGAAATAGCAAGTTGACCAGTCATTTTCACAAGCGGAAATATTAGACTTTATAACCTTATAACCCAGCTTTTCAACTTGTTTGCAGCGGCGGGAAAAGCTGTCTGCGCAGCACTCACACAAGATTTCTTCCGTTGCACTGTTTTTCTGGCAGTTTTCGAGGACTTTTTCAAGGTCCCTATGTTTTGCGGGCATAAAGCCGAAGTGTCCGCAGGAATAAGAAATATTTTTCTGAAAGATGATATGTGCGCCATAGTCACCGGCGTAGATACCGCACCAGCTGGGATGAAGCACAATCATTTCACCAGCAGCATTGAAGCGGATCACATAACCGCCCAGAACAGCTTTACCGTTCTTTTCAGCTTCATTGACTGTCTTTATAATATCCGGCATTTGAAATCCCTTTTTCTTTAATACTTCAACAGTTTTAATATTTATCATAGTATTACCCCCTATAATTTGAAATTTGATGTTTTATTGAATATTGGATTTTCACCCCGCAAGTATTCAGACGCTGGCGGTCGCTGCTGCTGGACTATACGCCCCAGCAGCCGGGCGGGTGGTGCTTATGAATTAAATACTGAATTATACCATGACTGGCAATCTGAAAGGCTCATTGCTTTTATTCCTGCGCCGCCTTTTAATCTAAATTTGATTTGAAGATTTCTGTTTTCCGGCTTTACAATGCCACGCCCTATCTGATTATCAACACAAGCGGCGATCAATTCTTTTCTTGTGAGTTTCTTCATTGTGTTTTCCTCTCTTTCATTTGATAAGTCTATTATATACTTACGGAAGTATAATTGCAATAGGCAGATTGCACAAACTTACGGAAGTATATTTGTGAAAATTTATACTTCCGTAAGTTTGAAAAATGTGTTATACTTACGGAAACAGAAAAAAGGAGGATTTGCAAATGTCGGAAGATAAGAAAACAGCAGAGCAGCAGGAAAAGAAGTCAACTATTCCACGGGGACCGGCTGCAACCGCAGCAAAAAACAAATACCGTGATAACAATTATGATCGAGCAGAATTGGCAATACCAAAGGGAATGAAAGCAACCATCCGGGAGATTGCAAAACAGCAGGGGCAGTCATTCAATGAATATGTCTGCGCAGCAATCAAAGAGAAAGTGCAGCAGGACACCGGGGAGGAACTGGCGTGGGAAAAGAAATAAAGAATGAGAAAATTGATCATGAAATGAAAAGAATTTTGCATGATATAGGCAGATTTGAAAGCGATATACTAAAAGCAAGAAATAGAATGATAGAAGCAATATGGATGGCGATCGTGGGAAATGATACGCCAACAAGAGAAGATGGACAACTATTGATCCAGAATTACACACAGACAGAAGATGGACCCGGCAGCAGATACAGTTTTATTTACAAGGGAAAACAAGAAGCAGTGCTGACAGAAACACAAAATATTCCCGGAAATTATTCATATTTTCTTCATTCATACCGTGATATGATGGGGGAAGTCATGGAAAATATATTGCAGCTTGCAGAAAAAGAAAGTGGGTGAAAAAATGGGGGTAATGCTGACAGCACCGGGAATGAAAACACACCAATTCACATATATTCAAAATTCAATGTTTCTGGTAAAGCTGGCAGAAACATTTGATAAAAGATATGGTGAAATTGTAAAGTGGTGGATATACGAAGATAAACCAATGACAGAAAAATTTGCAAATGAAGTGCTGGAAATTGCAAAAGGGAGAGAGCAGCAGGAAAACGGGCTAAGTATTCTAATAAAACATAGTGATGTATGCGGATATTTAGAAGCTGGAGAATGTGAACAAATTTATGAAGCAATAAAAGATATGCACATACCGAAAGAAAAAGATATAGAGGACGGCGGCTTTGAATATATGCTGGACTGCTGGCGGTATATGACAAAATATTGTTCGGAAAACAAGCAAAGATTAGAATACAGATAAAAGAAGCCCCGGCAGCAGTTTTCCGGGGCTTTTCCTATGTTGTACTAACTTAACATTGCCCACGGGGAATTTGGATTCTAAGACTAGTGACGAGGTCATAGGGCTGTTGAAAATGTCTGCGCAAAAATATGGCCAGACCCTGGTGATGATCACCCATGATCAGGACATTGCCCAGATTGCAGACCGCATTCTGGTGATTGAGGACGGAAGGGTGGTGGAGCAGTGATGAAGCGTTTTATTCCAAAATTGGCGCTTTCTAATCTGCGCCAAAACAAAGTGCGAAGCATTTTAATCATTTTATCGATCTTTTTTACGACGCTGCTGCTTGCCGCCATCGCAGGTTTTGGATGTGGAATGGTCAGGCATAACCGCCAGAATGCCGGCAACATCTATGGCAATTATTGTGGAACTTTCGTTCAGGTTTCGGAGGAGCAGTATCAGCAGATGAAACTGCGCAGCGAGTTTGCCCATGTGGGAAAAGGGGCTTATGTGGCGCAGGTAAATGCTGAAAATGCCGAGAATGGCACGGATTTGGGATTATCCTTTGTTGATCGCACGGCGGCGGAAAATATCAATTTGCCATATTCTCTGAGCACAGGGAAGCTTCCAGATCAGGAATATGAGATTGCAGCATCTTGCGAATTTTTTTCATTGCTGGGACTGAATGACGCCAAGCCAGGAGACTTGGTAACAGTGCCATATCGCAAAGATCATCAGAGTGTTTATAGAAAACAGCAATTTACCGTCAGCGGCGTGATCAAATCCCAGACGACGGGAGTGGTTCAAAAGGCTTTTCAGGGATATGTGTCCCAGGATTTTTATGAGTCCCTCTATCCCAAAGAACAACGTTCGCTGCAGGTTATGTTTCGCCTCAGTGATTCTGTGAAGCCCTATGGTGACAGCGAGGAGTTCTTGCAGGAGCTGGGAGCTCTTGTGGGAATTGGAAAAAAGCAGGTTGCTGCGAATAGAGGATATATGATATGGGCTTATGAGCCGGGAACAGAGACGGCGATGACCTGTATTGTAATTGCCCTGTTGGTTATTTTGGTATCAGTGGCAGTGATTTACAATATTTTTCAGGTAGGAGTCGTGCAGAAAATTCAGGAGTATGGAAAGATCAGGGCGCTGGGAGCGACAAAGAAGCAGATGAAGAGACTAGTGCTGACCGAGGGCATGATACTGGCGGCGATTGGCATTCCTTTGGGGATTTTGTTTGGAACGGTGATCGCCGGGGGGATGTTTGAACAGATCGTGTTATCAGGGAGCGGGGTTTTCGTAGGCGTCCCGCTTTCTGAGGTGTCCGTGATTTCCCTGCCATTGCTGCTTGTGGTGGCGTTGGCTGCATTGGTGACGATTCGTCTGGCGTTATCCCATCCGATGCGCACGGCAGCTAAGATTTCTCCAGTGGAGGCTATGCGTTATCAGGAGAGCGCCGGACGCAAAAAGTCTGTGCGCAAGGGTAGAAAGAGAATTTCCGTTTTGGGCATGACTCTGGCAGTTCTTGCCGATAACCGTCGCAGGACGGTGTCCGCCATCTTAACAATGAGGTTGTCCTGTGTGCTGTTCGTCGTACTCTCCAATGTGGCGGGGAATTTTGATAACGAGTTTGAGGCGCGGCGTACTGTGGAATATGGACAGTTTTCGATGGAATTGGATTGCAGCTTGAACGATGATGCCTACCCGGAAAACAATCTCTTCTATGTCCAGAGGGAAAATCCGCTCGGGGAAGCGTTTCAGAAACAGCTGCAGGCAATTCCGGGAGTTACAGAGGTGAAAAGCGTCAAGGTGTTTGCAGTGGAAAATCTGAAAGCCAATAACAAGGACGAGGAGGGAGACCGCTCCACCGTATGCGTTTTGGACCGGGAAGGATTTGAACGTTACGGATCAGGCTCGGTTCTGGGAAATATAGACTATGACCAGGTCAGCGCCAAAGATGGAATACTTTATGGATTTTCAGTTTTTTTCAATGAAAATGGACATGAGATCGGACAGCAGATGCGATGGAAAGATTTAACAGGTGGTCAGGCGGAGTATCAGGGAGAAATCATGGGTTCTTTTGGATCGGCGCCTGGAAGCTGGGTAATTACAGAAGAGACGTTTCAGAAACTTGGGATTACCGAGGATGTCACAGAAAAAATCTGGGTGGACTGTGACGAGAGGGACAAAGAATCAGTAGAGGCGGCCATTGAGGCACTTTTGTCAGGTATTTCCCATGTGGAGACAGACTCTTTTGACAATGCCATGAAAAAGGCAGAGCTGGGAACCAGCGTAATGCAGTATGGCGTGTATGCGTTTTTGGCTTTGCTTGGCATTATTGGATTTTTCAATATGGCAAATACTATTATCACTGGCGTGGTCACAAGGAAACATGAGCTAGGCGTGCTACAGGCAGTGGGAATGACGAACTGGCAGCTCAATCAGATGCTTCAGATGGAGGGAATCCTTTTTTCCGCAGGAACAGCGGTGGTCTCGCTGCTGGTGGGATGCCCCTTTGGATATGCCTTGTTTCGATATGCCAAAGAAACACATGTTTATGGGATCAATGAATACCATTTCCCGCTGATGGAAATTGGCGTTATGATTCTTGCAATCCTTTTACTGCAGGCGACGCTTTCTTTTCTGCTCAGCAGAAATTTGCAAAGAGAGTCATTGGTGGAACGTATCAGCTATCATATATAACAGTCAAAAACAGTGGATATTTCTTGAAATAGTAGCAAATCTGGTCTAAACGGAGGTGTTTGGCCTGGCGATGATAGAGCGTCTGGTCAAATGGCTCCGTTTTTTTGCCCAGTTTGAGTTTCCGCATTTTGCAATTCATAGCGCCAAAAGGTTTCCATCACAAAGTGATGAAAACACTTTTTGTGCAAGATGTCTATGCTGCCAAAGGCAGCAAGACCTTTTGGCGCTATGAATTGCAAAATGTGGAAACTCAAATTTTGCCCAGGAATTGAATTTTACAGGAAAATTTTGTATAATTCCTCTTAGTCGGGAGAATTATACCCTCTAAGGCATCATATTTAGAAAAAGAACCATAAGACAATAGTGAAAGGAAGTTTTATGAAAGATTTGCTGGTGTATTTAAAAAATTATAAAAAAGAATGCGTATTGGCGCCGCTGTTTAAAATGCTAGAGGCGTCCTTTGAGTTGATCGTGCCTTTGGTAGTGTCTGCGATTATAGACGTTGGAATTGCAGGCAGCGACAGAGGCTTTATTCTGCAGATGTGCCTGATCATGGTGGCATTGGGACTGATCGGGCTTGGTTGCTCTGTGACAGCCCAGTATTTTGCGGCAAAGGCGGCGTCAGGGTTTGGAACCAAGGTGCGTCATGCGTTGTTTGCCCATATTCAGACCTTTTCTTTTTCGGAGATTGACAAGGCAGGCACGGCTACCTTGATTACCAGGATGACCAGCGATATCAACCAGGCGCAGTCAGGCGTCAACATGGTGCTGCGGCTGTTTTTGCGCTCTCCCTTTATTGTCTTTGGCGCCATGGTGATGGCGTTTACCATCGACTGGAAAGCGGCATTGATTTTTGTGGTTACCATTCCGCTGCTGTCTTTGGTGGTGTTCGGCGTGATGGCGGCAAGCATCCCCTTGTATCGAAAAGTGCAGGAACGGTTGGATAAGGTGCTGGGCATAACCCGTGAAAATTTGACTGGAGCCAGGGTGATCCGTGCATTCCATAAAGAAGAAGAGGAAAAAGAACGGTTTGAGGAAAGGCTTGAGAGCCTTGCCTCGATGCAGACCTATGTGGGAAAAATCAGCGCCTTTCTAAATCCGGTCACCTACGTGATTATCAATGGTGCGACAATCGTCCTCTTGTATACTGGGGCAGTACAGGTAAATGTCGGGAATTTGACCCAAGGCGAAGTCGTGGCACTGGTCAACTATATGTCGCAGATTCTGGTTGAGCTGATCAAGCTTGCCAACTTGATCGTGACGATCACCAAGGCAGCGGCTTGCGCAAACAGGGTTTCCTCCATTTTGGAGATCAAAAGCACTATGCCATCAAGGCGGGAGCCAAGATCGCAACAAAGCAGGGAGACAGAAGATCATCGGGCAGATATTCCAGCGGTAGAATTTTCCCATGTAGGCCTTGCCTATCAGGACGCAGGTGCGGAAAGCTTGTCAGACATTGATTTCTCAGTGAAAAAGGGTGAAACCATCGGCGTAATCGGCGGAACAGGTTCTGGGAAGACGTCTCTGGTGCATTTAATTCCCCGGTTTTATGATGTTACCAGAGGAGAGGTATTAATTCAGGGAAAGAACGTCAAAGAGTATTCCCTGGAAGAGCTGCGCCAGAAAGTGGGCATTGTGATGCAAAAAGCAGTGCTGTTTCAGGGAACGATTCGTGAAAATCTTTGCTGGGGCAAGGAGGATGCCACCGACGCAGAACTGTATCAGGCGCTGGACACGGCGCAGGCCAGGGAAGTGGTGGAGAGCAAGCAAGGAAAGCTAGATTCTTTTGTGGAACAGGGGGGGAAGAATTTTTCCGGCGGGCAAAAGCAGCGTCTTACCATTGCAAGGGCGTTGGTGCGAAAACCGGAGATTTTGATTTTAGACGACAGTGCGTCAGCGCTTGACTATGCCACAGACGCCAGGCTGAGAAAGGCGATTCGCAAGATGGAGGGCAGTCCTACGGTATTTATTGTCTCTCAGCGGACTTCTTCGATCCAACATGCAGATAAGATTATCGTTTTGGACGACGGGGAAGTGGCAGGGATAGGGACGCATGAAAAGCTGTTGGATCAATGCCAGGTCTATCGGGAAATCTATGATTCCCAGTATAAGAAGCAGTAGTGCAGGAGGAAGATATGGAAAAGAAAGATAAGAGATATCAGGGCAGAACCTTAAGGAAAGTCTTAACCTATATCAAAGCTTACCGTCTATATTTGGCGATGTCGTTAGTATTTGCTGTGACGACGGTGGCAGCGACCTTGTATATCCCGGTGCTTACCGGGCGTGCCATTGATCATGTTCTGGCGCCTGGGCAAGTGAATTTTTTGGTCCTCACAAAGCTGCTTTGGCAGATGGGGATTATTATACTAGTGACTGCGCTGGCGCAATGGCTGATGAATGTGTGTAACAATAAGATTACCTATGAAGTGGTGCAAGATGTCCGCAGAGAGGCGTTTGCCAAAATTGAGATCCTTCCTTTGAAATATATAGACGGTCACTCTCATGGAGAATTAGTAAGCCGGGTGATTGCGGACGTGGATCAGTTTGCGGATGGCCTGCTGATGGGATTCTCTCAGCTATTTACCGGGGCGGTCACGATTTTAGGCACGTTGTTGTTTATGCTGAATATTAATCTTAAGATTACGCTCGTGGTAGTCCTTGTAACCCCTGTATCGCTTTTTGTGGCAAGCTTTATTGCCAGGCGGACATTTTCTATGTTCATGCTTCAGTCTGCCACTCGGGGAGAACAGACGTCATTAATTAATGAAATGATCGAAAATCAGAAAGTCGTGCAAGCATTTTCCAAAGAGAAAGACGTTCTGGAGAAATTTGACGAAATCAATGGCAGGTTGGAAAAGGCGTCTTTGGAGGCAACCTTTTTTTCCTCTCTGACCAACCCGGGCACTCGCTTTGTCAACAGCCTGGTTTATACCGGGGTGGCTCTGGCAGGAGCGCTATTTGCGATGGCTGGCGGCAGCACTTTCACGGTGGGACAGCTTTCTTGTTTTTTAAGTTATGCAAATCAGTACACCAAGCCGTTTAATGAGATCTCTGGCGTGGTCACGGAATTGCAGAATGCCCTTGCATGTGCTGAAAGGATCTTTGCCTTGATCGAGGAGCAGCCGCAGGTTCCAGAGCCGCAGCAGGCAAAGGCTTTGGAGCATGTCGAGGGGAATGTGGAACTTGAACATGTGTATTTTTCTTATCATCCAGGGCAGAATTTGATTGAGGACTTTAATCTCAAGGTTAAACCTGGGCAGCGGGTGGCAATTGTAGGACCGACTGGATGCGGAAAGACGACGCTGATCAATCTGCTGATGCGTTTTTATGATGTGGATGGCGGAAGCATTGAGGTGGAAGGCAAGGATATCAGAGAAGTGACTCGCAAGAGCCTTAGAGAGAGTTATGGCATGGTTTTGCAGGAGACATGGTTGAAAACGGGAACCATCCGCGAAAACCTTAAGATGGGAAAACCCGAAGCCACCGAAGAGCAATTATTAGAGGCGGCAAAAGCCGCCCATGCCCATAGCTTTATCAAGCGTCTTCCCAATGGGTATGACACGGTGATCGGAGAGGATGGAGGGAGCTTGTCGGCAGGTCAAAAGCAATTATTATGCATTGCCCGGGTGATGCTTTGCTTGCCGCCGATGCTGATTTTGGATGAAGCGACTTCCTCGATCGACACTAGAACGGAGATGAAGATACAAAATGCTTTTGCAAGGATGATGAAAGGGCGCACCAGCTTTATTGTGGCGCACCGTCTTTCTACGATTCAGGAAGCAGACATTATCCTGGTGATGAAAGACGGGCATATTTTGGAACAGGGAAGCCATAAAGAGTTGCTAGAGCAGAAAGGCTTTTATTCAGAGCTTTACAACAGCCAGTTTGCGGTATAATCATTCTAAAACGCTCTTTGGATGATGCCATTCAAAATAGTTTGGTTTGAGTTTCCCCATTTTGCAATTCATAGTGCCAAAAGGTTTCCATCACAAAGTGATGAAAACACTTTGCACATA
>OFGA01000058.1_pt1 | contig 95541 bp, 67 predicted proteins | sample 1521471 | NCBI WGS metagenome assembly OFGA01 (sample SAMEA3504086, study PRJEB24116) | mouse gut metagenome | biome: mouse gut; feature: mouse-associated habitat; material: faeces | place: Denmark | collected 2011 | reverse complement strand
GTGAATATTTATAGTGCATCTTGGCCTAAATAGCTTTTCTACAAGGAGTGCGATTCAGGTTTCTGTCAGTAGGGCTACATTTTCGCTATCCCTTCTTCTCGCCCACACCTCACAATATAAACCTTGAGAGTCGCTATGAAGTTCGTCGGTAGCTACGCCTATGTGGACTCTCACCACAGAACACGGGCATGCCCGTTATACTAATATATAAAAATGTTTCACGTGAAACATTCTCATTTTAAATTAAGCTATCTTTAACTCATATTTAATCATTAAGCTTTTTGTTTAAGATAGATATCTGCATTTACTTATCTACAAGATAAAATAAAGAGTGTGAAGAGAAGGACGTAACATGAAGGATAAAACCGCAGAATAGAATTGTAGAATGAATATAGAGTCAATGCAATCAAAACCTGTTGGAGTAAAACCATGATTGTAGGATTAAGGTCTGGGGAAAAAAGGTTTCGGAATGAGATTGCAGGGTGTATATTGTAGGAGATAGAAAAATAGGAGAATTTGTAAAATGAATTATTATAGACGAGAGCTGGATGGGGATAATGGCAGGGTAAATAAAAGAAGGATACAGCTGCGTGAATAAATTATGGGCTGAATGTTGCAGGATAAAATTGACTGAGAAGGACAGAATGAATAAGAAGTAAAAATCTGTAGAGGAATTTAATGATTGAGAACTAAACCGTCTCAAAAAGCCGTCTTGTGAGCTTAAGTTTTATCAATATTTTAATGGAACAAGAGAACATAATGACTGTAATTTTATCAGTCTCAATTCACAAAATTTAATTTATATAAATGATAAAGTAAGTATCTATAACATGCTAAACTCTATAGCTTATTCTCTAATGAAAACGCAACTCTAAAAAAGTACTTAATAACTTAAAATGTAAATAAAAAACATATTAGTAAGAGCTGTTTTAAAAGATCAACAAATACAATTAATAATGCTAATAATTAATTCCATGAAATAACTTAATCCATTATCGGCACATACCTTTTTTTACTGCATACACTGCTGCCTGTGCCCTGTCAGACACATCAATTTTTCTGAATATATGAAACATATGATTTTTTACGGTTCTCTCTGTAATGTGAAGTTGTGAGGCAATCTCCTTATTTGACAAACCGTGAACAAGTTGTGCAAGAATTTCTTCTTCCCGTATTGTCAAGATCCCTTTATTTTCTTCATCTTCTTCCTGACTTTTCATCTCCGCATCAATATATTTATTTCCATCCAATACAGAATAAACTGCATTCTGCAGATCCTCCGGCGCAGACTCTTTGGTTAAATAACCATCCACACCCAGCTTCATAGCCTGTGTTAAGATACTTCTCTCCTTTCGGGCTGTAACCATCAATATTTTCATGGCTATTCCCTGTCCACGCAACTCCCTCAGAACCTCCATACCATCTTTTCTGGGCATGGAAATATCAAGAAGCAGAAGATGTGGCCGTTGTACCGTCACCATTTCGAGACACTCCACCCCATCTCCAGCTTCTCCCGCAAGTTCAAGTCCATCTATATCTAAAAGCAGCTTTCCAATACCTTTTCTAACCAGGACATGGTCATCCGCCAATATCACTTTCACACTCATACACTACTCCTATAAATCGGAAGAATCACTGTTGCACCCCATCAAGCATTTCCCTAAGAGCTCTGGTTACATAGGCAAACTCCTGTTTTGCCTGAGAAGTGTGATTTTGGTCAATATATTTACTCCCTGTCTCTACCCTGCGCAACATTTCCTTTAACTTATACAAAGAGGCATCACTCAGGTCCTTTCCTGAATTCTGCCTCTCTAACACTTTCTCCAATCTCCCCAGGCGCTTTGATAGAAACTCTCTCTCCTGAAGCAGATCGACATTTTTTTCCTCAAAAACTGCCTTATCCTTCCGAGCCTTCTGAATTTCCTCTTTATGGAGAACCTCCATTCTCCTGGGAGAAAATACCTTAACATCGTCTGATTCTGATTCTGTATATTTTTTTAAGATAATATCAGCCTCCTTAACTCCTCTGAGATTACATTCTATCCTTGCATCCAGATCAGCCAGATTTTGTCGAAATTCTTCTGCAATTTCAATCAATACACTATAATCTCCAAAAAACATATTTCCTCCTTAAATCGCTTTCTATTCTCCATTCCCATGAATTATTTCTCACTTCACTTTTGGAATGACATCTTTTCCCATATTTTTGCTGTAGCACGTTTTCCTTGCTTATTCATCCTGCAATTTCTTCATACAGTTTTTACCTTACTATTCATCCTAATCTATCCCTGCTTTCATCCTGCAGTTTCCTCTACAGCTTTTCCCTTCCTATTCATCCTGCTTTTCTCTGTCGTTTTCTTCTGCAACATTCATCCTACAATTTACCCACACAGCTTTCGCTTTCCTATTCACCCTGCATGTTGCCCACACAATTTTCACCTTTCCTATTACCCTGCATGTTAACCACACAATTTTCGCCTTTCCTATTCTCCCTGCATGTTTTAACCACGCAGCTTTCGCCTTACTTATTCACCCTGCCAATATCCCCATACAGCTTTCGTCCATCCTAATTCTTCAGCATTCTCCCACAATACACTTCCTGAAATACCATCCCAAAACCTTTCCCCAATGCTTAATCCTACAATCATGGATTTCCGCCAACAGATTTCGACTGCATAGACTGCATATTTCTTCCACGATTTTATCCTGCAGTTCAATCCTGCATACCCTTCATGTTTCCTTCTTCACTTCACACTCTTTATCCTTCTTCTCATAAAACCTGCAGCCACAACGTCCCTTTTCTTTCACTTCATACAGTGCAATATCAGCATTCTTATACAATTCATCAGAGAATCCATTCTCAGAAAACGCCGCTCCCACACTGAGAGAAATCTTCGGAAGCCCATCATCGGGATTTTTCAGCACCATATTTATCATTTCTATCTTGTTCAGAATCACAGATTTCATATTTTCTGAAAAATCAGTCACAATCACAGCAAATTCATCTCCCCCGATCCTCGCGGGAAAATCTGTGGAACGAAAGTTTTCGGACAGAAGGTTTGCCACTTTCTGCAGTATGCTGTCCCCCACCTGGTGTCCATAACCATCATTAATCTGTTTAAAATTATCTAAATCAATCATTAGCAATGCCAGTGGATTTGGATCTGACTTATGAATCTCCACCAGCCGGTTAAATGCCCCCCTGTTTATTATACCCGTCAAGGGATCATGATCTGCCTGATGGCTCAACATGGCCTTGCTTGCATTGTTCACCTCATAGATATGGTTATAAGTCATGGCCAGGTGATTCAGCTCATAGGATCCCGTGACATCAAGCATCTTTTCTTCTCTGATATTACGGGCATAGATCTGAAGCGGGCGGATAACCAACAAAATCACCATGCCGAAAACAATCATATTCACCCCGAACAGAAGCCCCACTTGTATATGCTGCCTCGCCACTATCTGTTCCATCTTTTCAATGCTCTCCTGCTGCCAGGAATGTGTTTCACTTCTAATACTCTTCAGAAAAGAATCCAGCTTCTGCCTGATAATCTCCTTGGATTTCTGATAATCAGAATCAAATACAAGACCGGCTGCCTTATCCAGTATTTCCTGCTTCTCCATCAGTAAATCCTCCTCAAACAGATCTACATCATACTCTCCATACGTGTACTGTTTCAAAGAATGTTTGCTGGAGTGAGCCACCAGACTTATGGCATATACTTCCTTCTGAATCAGCCTGTCTGACATCTCTTTTGCTTCCATAATATAAGAGTAGGCTTCATCACTGATGTCCCTATCCCTCAGATAATCCATGGCATGATGCATGCGCTGAACACTTCCCAGTTCCATGAAATAATTATTCGCATAAGTTATATCCTTCGTCACAACATACAGCCGAACCTGTTCCGTGAGATGATCAGAAGTATCTTTTAAGAGTAAAGCTTTTTCCTCACATCTCACATATTCTTCCATGGCCTCCACCATGAGATGATATCTCACCGACACATTTATCGTTGTCACTACAAGTAAAACATACAAAATACATGATACTACAAATACGATAAGATTAAGATTGTAGATTTTTATGCTCCTAAAATGCTTCTTTCCATCTTCCGTCATGTCCCACTCCGCCACCATACATATTTTCTCAAAATTGAAATCATTATACTCCACCTATCAAATTATTTCAATCACAAAAAAGGAGTTTATAAGGGTTCTTTTCCAGGAAGTCCGGCTTTTCTGGGATACTTTGCCGGAGTAGGTTTCACCTTCTGTACCATCACAAGACTTCTGAAAATATCAGAGTTCGGGAGCATAAATTCAGCCCTTCCCACTATCCTTCCCCCCAACAGTTCCACAGCTCCCCCAGCGGCCTCCAGCTCTTCGGAGATCTTCTCAGACTTATAGGAAACGAACATTCCATCCTGTTTTACAAACGGAATACAGTATTCTGACAAGGTGGACAAATTCGCCACTGCCCTGGAGACACATAGGTCAAAGCTCTCCCTCAGCTTCCCCTTCACCGCCCAATCTTCCGCTCTGCCATGAATAGCCCTCACTCCTTTAAGACCAAGCTGCTCAATAACAGCTTCCAAAAAACGGACTCTCTTCCCCAGGGAATCCAAAAGTGTTATCTCCAGGCCCGGAAAAGCTATCTTCAATGCAAGTCCCGGAAATCCCGCCCCCGATCCCACATCCACCCCCTTGACAGCCTCACTGATATTGTATGCCTTAACCAGGGTTAAACTGTCAACAAAATGCTTTTTCACCACATCGTCAAAATTTGTTATGGAAGTCAGGTTCATTACCTTATTCCACTCCAGAAGCAAATTATAATACTGGCAAAACTGCCCATACTGTTTCTCTGATAGTACCACCCCCAGTTCGCTCAGATCCCTGGCGAAATCATCCATTCTACACTGTTCCTCAGTCATATTCCCTCCAATTTATACTCAAGATCTAAAACATTTACCCGCTGCTACAATTCAGAACAGAAAGCGGCAAACAAGAGCCCTGAAATCTCTGAAATTATCCCCTGACAAGGCAGAAGGGATATTTCAAAATCCCTTGAAATATCCCTTGAGTATCCATCTGGCTTATTTCCCGTTGGCCATCTCACAGAGGTCATCCAGCATCTTAGGAAGCTGCGCATCCATATTTTCATTGCTGAACTGGCAGGTGCCCACCTTTTTATGCCCTCCGCCATTATACTTAAGCATCAGACTTCCCACATCAATGTCAGAGGTCCTGTTGAGAATACTATACCCCACGGCTGCTGAACAGCCCTGACCGCCACGACCGCTGACAATCCAGGCAGAAATATTCTGCTCCGGGTACATGCTGTAGATCATAAAACGGTTCCCTGTATAGATGGGATCCACTCCTCTAAGATCCGTGATAATCACATTGCCGTTTACCCTGGTATACTGAGATACCATCTTCTTAAACTTCTCCGTTTGTTCATGATACACTTCAATCCTTTCCTTCACATCGGAAAGATCCAGGATCTCCTGTGTGGTCAAATTGCGGCAGGCATGCATTAATTTCTCCATCAGCTGATAATTGGACACGGTGAACTGCCTCCACCTTCCTAACCCTGTCCTGGGGTCCATCAGAAAGCCGATAAGTATCCATCCCTCAGGATTCATTACTTCTTCTATAGAGAGATTTCCCGAATCCACCTTGTCAACCGCCTCCATCATCTCGCCAAACTGAGGAAAACGCTCTGCACCCCCATAATATTCATAGATTATCCTGGCGCAGGAAGGAGTCATACGGCTCTCCCCCTTATATTTTCCTTTCAGTTCCAACCTCTCATGCTCACTGGAGTGATGGTCAAACCACAGGCCGCAGCCCTCCACAAAGGGCACATTGGCCAGACAGTCATTTTCGTTCACCTCCACAAGGCCGTCCTGCAGATCCTTGGGATGTGCAAACTTCCAGGAATCAATGATCCCCGCCTCCAAGAGCAGCGCTCCGCACGCTAATCCGTCAAAATCGGAACGTGTTACCAGTCTCATTGCTGTTTCCTCCTTTTTTCTCCCTTTTCAGAAAAGTGTTCTTTGGCTTTAAGTATAGCATATTTTTCCTCCCCGCACAAACAAGAAAATCATCACATTTTGCCGTGTTTATGCCAGGGCATTGCCGCAAACAACGAATACGGCCTGGTCCGCACAAGGCTGTAACTTCCTGATTCCTTAAGTACAGCCCCGACCCAGATAGACCAACAGCACGGATACATCCGCCGGGGACACCCCTGAGATCCTGGAGGCCTGTCCCACGGTGGAAGGACGAAACTGCTTCAGTTTCTGCCTTGCCTCAAGTCTCAGAGAGGCGATGCCGTCATAGTCTATGTTCTGAGGGATCATTTTTTTCTCCATTTTCCGGTACTGCTGTACCTGTGCCATCTGTCTCACAATGTACCCCTCATATTTAATCTCAATTTGGACCTGCTCTGTTACATCCTGCGGAAGGGGCTTTCTTTCCCCGTCTATATCCCCCAGAAGTTCATAGGAAATCTCAGGCCGGCAGAGAATCTCCGCAAGGCTGGCGGCAGTCTTTAAGGTAGAGCTCCCATGAGCCTGAAGAAATTCCTGCACTGCCCTGCCGGCGCCCACCATGGTTCCCTTCAGACGGCTGATTTCTTTCTTTATCATATCCGCCTTCTCAAGAAACCTGTTATATTCCTCCTGAGACACCAGACCGGCCTGGTAGCCCTTCTCCCGCAGCCGCAGATCTGCATTATCCTGCCGCAGCAGAAGCCGATATTCCGCCCTGGAGGTCATCATCCGGTATGGTTCCCTGTTATCCTTAGTGACCAGATCATCAATCAGCACCCCAATATACCCCTCGGATCTGTCTATCAGCAACGGCTCTCTTTTTAACAGGCACATGGCAGCGTTGATCCCTGCCACCAACCCCTGACAAGCCGCCTCCTCATAGCCGCTGCTCCCGTTAAACTGCCCCCCGCTGAAAAGCCCTTCAATGTCCTTAAATTCCAAAGTTCTGTCCAACTGTCCGGAATCCAGGCAGTCATATTCGATTGCATATGCGTTCCTGACAATCCTGCAATGCTCCAGCCCCGGCACGGTTCTGTACATGGCCAGCTGCACATCCTCCGGCAGAGAAGAAGACATTCCCGCCACATACATCTCATTGGTGTGAAGTCCCTCCGGCTCAATAAAAACCTGATGCCTTTCCTTGTCCGCAAATTTTACCACCTTGTCCTCAATAGACGGACAGTATCTGGGTCCCGTCCCTTCAATCATTCCTCCATAGAGGGGAGATCTGTCCAGATTTCTGCGAATGATCTCATGGGTCTTTTCATTGGTGTAGGTCAGCCAGCAGGACACCTGCTCCTTCTGCACATTCTCCGGATCTGTGGAAAAAGAAAAAGGCACCACTCTCTTATCCCCAGGCTGCTCTTCCATTTTGGAGAAATCTATGCTCCGTCCATCCATTCTGGCCGGTGTTCCTGTCTTAAAGCGCCTTAGGGCGATTCCCATCCCCTTCAGGCTTTCTGTCAGTAGGTTGGCCGCCTGAAGTCCTCCCGGCCCGGTATAAGAAACAGCGTCCCCGCACAGACATCTGGCTCCCAGATATGTACCAGTACATAAAATCACTGCTCTGCACTCGTATACCATCCCGGTGAATATCCTGACTCCTCTCACCCTTTTTATTACTCTATGACAGGAGCTTTTTTCCTGGGATTCCTGAGAATTCCTTTCACAGCAGATTATTCTATTCTTTAAATTCTCATAATTTCCAGAATTTTTATCCAACAAAATTTTATCTTTTTCTGCTGTTTTGTCATTCAAATCTTTAAAATAATTATCTTCTCCATCGGCTTCTTTATCTGAATTTTCTTCACTTTTTTTTGCTGATTTCTCCTGATTTATACTCCCTTTACCAGGAAAATTCTCTGCAAAATCACCCGTATATCTGGCATTTTTTTCTGTATAACATACGCTATTTTCTCTGTTTTTTTCTTGCTGATTTCTGTCGATTTCCGCCGATTTTTCTTGCAGTTTTTCATCATTTTTAGCAGGTTGTTTTTCCATATCAGTATCATTTTTTATAAATTTTTTCAATATTTTTATATCACTATCAACAAGGTTTTTCTCAGAATTTTCAGCACTGTTACCAGGTGTTTTCTCGAGATTTTCGACACTTTTATCATGTCTATTTTCGAGATTTTCAGCACTTTTATCAGGTGTTTTCTCGAGATTTCCAGCACAATTATCAGGTGTTTTCTCCAAATTTATATCACTTTCAGCGGATACTTTCTGCAAATTTTCCTTACATTTAACAGCGCCTTTCAGCTGGTTTTTTTCCATTATTTCAGCATTTTTCTTTGCAGAATCACTCGAACAGCAAATATTTTTTCTTTCAAAATCAATGCTATTTTCAGCATTTTTTTCGCCTGAATTTACTGTCAGATCCCTATTATTTTCAGTAAAAACTTGTTCTGAATTCTCACTATTTTCATTTATTTTTCTCTCTAAATAAACGCCATTTGCAGAATTTTTCTCTCCCAGATCCCCATCGATCCCAAAGGTGTTTTCCCCGGATCCCTCTCCTTCCTCAAGGACTTCCTCCCACAAGATTTCACAGACTTCCGCCTGTTTTATAGAGAGATTTTCCTGGTTTTCCAGCACCCTGCGCATGGCTCTGGAGTATTCCTCCTTGTCCGCCTGGGCCCGGAGAGAGTGAACCGCCGGACCTTTGGAACCGTTCAGCATTCTGGACTGTATAAAAGTCCTGTCTATATTCTTTCCCATCTCCCCTCCCAGGGCATCCAGCTCCCGCACCAGATGACCCTTGGAAGTACCTCCTATATTGGGATTACAGGGCATCATGGCGATGCTGTCCACACTGACAGTGAACATTACCGTCTCAAGCCCCAGTCTTGCGCAGGCAAGAGCGGCCTCACAGCCCGCATGTCCTGCCCCCACCACACATACATCCACCTTCTCGCGATATGCTTCCATTTTTCCACCTCACTTTCCCATGCAGAACTTTGAAAAGATCTCTTCCACCAGGTCATCGTCCACTTCCTCACCTGTGATCCTGCCCAGGCAGGAGTAGGCTCCCATCAGATCAATGGAAAAGAAATCCTCGGGCATCCCCTCCTCTATGGCTGATGCCACCAGCCCCAAAGATCCGCAGGCTTCCAGCAGAGCTTCTTTGTGCCGCATACTGGTGATAACCACCTCTCCGCTGCTGGCCACATCACCCTGGAAGAACATATCCTTCACTGCCTTCTCCAGCAGATCCAGCCCCTCTCCACTCCTGGCACAGGTCTTCACCAGGGCACGGCAGGGCCTGCCTGCTGAATGGTCCTCCCGCCGGCTGTCAGAGAGCAGGCTGTCCTCCCCTGGAGCACCCTTTTCCCCGCCCCACTGCATCTGATCCCTGCCTTCCATAGCCTGCTTTTCCTGAGAGGAATTCCCTGTGTCTCCCTCCAGAAGATCCCACACATCCTCCTCCCTCACCGTTCCCGGCAAGTCACTTTTGTTTAACAGCACAATCACATTCTTATCCCGAATCAGAGCAGCCGTCTCCCTGTCATTTTCGTCCAGTTCCCCTGAGGCATCTACCACATACAGCACCAAATCCGCCTCTGCGGCATGCTTTCTGGCCCGATCCACACCGATCTTTTCCACCACGTCATCCGTGGGCCGTATTCCCGCCGTGTCCACCAGATTCAGGACCAGATCCCCCAGTCTCACCGTCTCCTGCAGCAGATCCCTGGTGGTTCCCGCAACATCGGTGACAATGGCCCTCTCCTCCCCTGCCAGACAGTTCAGAAGGGAGGATTTTCCCACATTGGGCCTCCCCAGAATCACCGTGTCGATCCCTTCCTTCCGGATTCTGCCGTTGTCCGCCGTGGCAGCAAGCTTTTCCAGCTCCAGCCTGAGCCCGGCTGCCTTCTCCAGAAGCCGTTTGGGGTATCCCTCCAGACTGTAATGTTCCGGGTCGTCCAGAGCAGATTCTATAAAAGCAGTCTCATGAAGAATTTCTCCCCTGATCCTCTCAATCTTTTTCCAGAGAGCCCCCTGAAGCTGGCTCACCGAAGCCCCAAGGGCCAGATCATTCTGGGAACGGATCAGATCCATCACAGCCTCCGCCCTGGTGAGATCGATCCTTCCATTCAGAAAGGCCCGCTTGGTGAACTCCCCAGGCTGGGCCATCCTGGCCCCCTGTCCCAGAGCTGCCTCCAGGATTCTTCCCATCACCAGCACCCCGCCGTGACACTGAATCTCCACCGTGTCCTCCCCGGTAAAGCTCCTGGGCCCCCGCATCGCCACCGCCATCACTTCATCTATGGTAAAATCCTTCCGGGGATCATAAACAAATCCATAGTACAGTCTGTGATCCTCCCCCTGGGACAAAAACTTTCCTGTGCCTCCAGATACATTCCCGGCGGCAGGAAAGCGGAACAAAGCATCCCCAACCTGGAGCGCTCCCTTCCCGCTGATCCTCACAATACCTATGCCTGAATCCGTAAGCCCTGTGGCAATAGCGGCAATCGTATCCTCACTCATCATATCCAGTCCCTCCCCGGCACTCTCCCACTTACATTTGTTAAGAGCTAACGCTTCACATTCCATACCATCCATACCAAGTCTGATTTTTCAACATTTCCCTACAGACAGGGCTGCCGCACAAGCAAAAGATTTACAGCCGATTACACTGTATCTCTTTGCTCCATGCGGCAGCCCTGCACTGCTTGTCAAGGAACTGAGCCCGAAAATGTCCCTTTACCTATGAACAGCTCCTAAGCCTGCCTTTTATATGTCACTACCACCCTGCGGAAAGGTTCCTCCCCCTCGCTGTGTGTGCTGATAAATCTCTCGCCCTGAAGGGCAGAATGGATGATTCTTCTCTCGTAGGGGTTCATGGGTTCCAGAGTTACGGATCTTCTGGTCTTCTTCACCTTCCCGGCAATATTCCTGGCAAGATTTTCCAGAGTTTCCTTCCTTCTCTGACGATAATTCTCCGTGTCCACCTTCACCCTTACATACTCTTCCGTCTCTTTGTTCACCACCAGGGACACCAGATACTGCAGGGAATCCAGAGTCTGACCCCTCTTGCCGATAAGTACCCCCATGTCCTCCCCCATAAGGTTGATCTCCAGACTTTTCTCTTCTTCGTTATATTTTATATCCACCGCCACAGCCATATTCATGGCCTTGAACACATCGCCCAGGAAACGATCCGCCACATCCTCCATGGATAATTTCTCCACCTTCACCGCAGCCCTGATCAGAGCAGGCCTGGAACCGATCCCTAAAAATCCGCTGGAACCTTCTTCCACCACCTGATAATCCAGCCTGTCACTGGTGACACCAAACTTCCTGCAGGCCTCCGTGATCGCTTCACTCACTGTCTTGGCAGATATCTCTGCATACTCCTGTTCCATATTCATATACCACCCTTCAATGGCCCGCCGAAACGGGCTCTCCTGTCAGAATGCGTTCCCAGGTTTCTCACCTGTTATTGTTTTTCTCATTGTACTGCTTGACCATATTGGCCTTATCCATCATGCTGCCGGGCTTTGCGCTGGTGCTTTGGCCGCTGCCGGTGCCGCTCTTCATGGCCTCGTCCTTCTCCTTCTCAGACAGGCCGGAGCCGTATCCCGCCCTGCTCTGAATACTCTTGGTACTCATATTGGCGTAGGCGTTCATTCTCTCCTGGGCTTCCTTCATCTTCTCCAGCTTTTTGGCGCTCTTGGCAGAGTTTTTCTGGATAATATCATCAAAATCCATCTTGTCGATATGCTTGTTGATGACAACCTGCTGAATACTCCTGACCACGCTTCCCGCCACCCAGTACAGGCCCATGCCCGCAGGCAGAGTGAAACACAGCCAGGCCGACATAAGGGGCATGAACAGATTCATGGTCTTCATGGAAGCCGCCATACTGGAGGCTCTCTCATCGCCGGTCTTGGGCGGCTGGGGCATCAGAAGCACATTGATCCACTGAGTCACTGCGGAGAGCACCGGGATCATCACAGCCCCGATCACAATCCCCCATGCGCCGACAGCCCAGGCGTTTCCCACCAGAGCCGAGGGGGAATCCCCCATATTTAATCCAAAGAAATTGTTATACGTATCTATAAGTCCTCTGGTGGTATCGCTGCTGAGGATCAGCTGCCCCTCATAGGTGAGCTGGCTCAATCCATAGTGATCCGAGATCACCGCCAGATCCGCAGAGGACAGCTTGTTCAGCACATCCACAATGCCGTTGGATAAAGTTCCGTCCACCATGGCCTTCCCGTAGATGGAGACCGTGCTGGAGATGGAGTCAATGCCGGAATTCTGGAGAAAAGCTCCCTGATCCACAGAGATAATCTTGTCCGCCAGAACCCTGAAAGTATCCCCTATCTTGGTCACATAGGCCGGAATGGCATAGATGACGCGGTAGAGGGCGAACAGAATGGGCAGCTGGATCAGCATCTGCACACAGCTTCCGCTGGCGGAAACGCCGTATTTGGCGTATACCGTCTGAATCTCCTGGTTCTTGGCCATCATGGCCTCCTGATCCGTTCTGCCCTTATATTTTGCGTCAATGGCCTGTATCTCCGGGTTCATCTTCGCCGAAAGCTTAGAAAATTTCTGCTGCCTGATATTCAAAGGCAGCATCAATAAATTTACCACAATGGTGAACAGGATTATGGCAAGACCAATGTTGGGAATCCCTATCAAGTCTATCACATAGAAGATCCCGTTCATGATCTTGCCCAGTATCCATGCCACCTGCCCTATGATGGGGGTGGAATTCTGTGTCAATAAAATGAGATTCATTTATCCTCCCGCTCTGGATTATGCCGGCCTGAAAATTCGGGCCTGTCCGCAGGAACCGCGCAGCCGCGCCCGCCGGTCTTCACCGGACCGGGTCGAATCCCCCTTTGGAGAAAGGGTTGCAGCGCAGTATCCTCCAGACAGCCATAAGCCCGCCTTTGAATGCCCCGTACTTTTCCACCGCCTCCAGCCCATACTGTGAACAGCAGGGAATATAAGGACATTTCGTTCTTTTCAGGGGAGACAGGTATTTCTGGTAAAACCGGATGCCGGCAATCAATAATTTTTTCATTTCCCAACCTTTACTGTTCAAAAGACAGTATCCTGTGAAGCTTCCCAAGGTGAAGCAGCGCTTTTTCAACCTCTCCATAGGCCACCGAAGCCGCATTCCTCCTTGCAACGATTACTATATCCAAACCACTATTGAATAACGCCTCATGTAACCGGTAACTTTCCCGCACCAGTCTTGTAATCCGGTGTCTTACAACACTGTTGCCCACTTTCCTGCTCACACTGATTCCAATCCTGTTTCTGCCGGTGCCATTTTCCTCCACATACATAACAAGGTATTTGTTCGCATAAGATTTTCCGTTTTTGTACACGAATTGGAATTGATGATTCTTTTTTAAACTCTCAGATTTTTTCATATCATACAGTATACAAATCCGTGTCTGTGACAGACACATTTATTGGGGATGAAAGTGAAAAAGCCACATTTCTGTGACCTGCCGCACCACATTGCAGCCTGTCACAGGAACATGACCTGTCACATTCCCCCAAATTATGCGGATAATACTTTTCTACCCTTTGCGCGTCTAGCCGCAAGCACCCTTCTTCCGCCGCGGGTACTCATTCTTGCCCTGAAGCCGTGAACTCTTGCACGGGAACGCTTTTTAGGCTGAAATGTCATTTTCATGGACAGGCACCTCCTTTGCTCTGAACCTCTTATAATAAGGTAACAAAATTTTTACTCCGGACACTTCTCATGCATCTTATTTGGAAAATAGCATATTGATTGTATAAAAAAAACCCCACAATGTCAAGGATATTAAGCGAAATACTGGCTAAAAAAAATTCCGGAATGGTTATTCACCCGGATATCCACATAAAAGTACAAGCCCTGAGTTATACACATGATGTTGATAACCTGTGGATAACTCTGCGGATTTTGTAGAAAAGATGTGAATTAACGGTTGAAAACTTTAAAAGATCCCAGAAGTACAAGCTTTTCCTGTTTTTTCCACTTATCCACTTATTCACATTTTTATCCACATTAAAATCCACCGTCCGGATTTATAAACATTCCTATCCACAAAATGTGGATAACTTTATCCCCTGACCGCTTTTTTATCCTCCAAATGTGGATTTTCTCCCCTGTTTGCAAAACTAATATTTGAAATCTTGGTGAATCTATATTACAATAGGTGGAAGAACAGGATTAAATTGAAAAGGGACAAAAGGGAGGTTCTTAAACACAACATGGACAATATCAGGAAAAACTGGGGCACGATCAAAGAGAGCATCCGTAGGGAATACAATCTCACAGACATATCATATGTGACCTGGGTGGAACCTCTGGCTTTTTACACGGTTGAGAACGATGTGGTGAGCATCATCATCCCGGCCGAGCAGTCCCACATGCTCAATTATATCTCTTCTAAATATAAGAGCTTTTTTCAAGTCACCATCACGGAGATGTTCAACCATTTCTATGATGTGAAATTCATCCAGGAAAACGACGTAAAAGCGCTGCAGGAGAAAGAGGCCGCGGACTCCCCCTACAATATCAACTATGAGAACGCAAATCTGAATCCTAAATATAAATTTGACACTTTTGTGGTAGGAAGCAGCAACAAATTTGCACATTCTGCCTCCCTGGCGGTGGCTGAGTCCCCCGGGGAGACCTATAACCCCCTGTACCTCTATGGGGGACCGGGACTGGGGAAGACCCATCTGATGCACTCCATGGGCCATTTCATCCTGGAACAGCACCCCGACAAAAAAGTGCTCTATGTGACCAGCGAGGTGTTCACCAACGAAGTTATCGAGTCCATCCGAAGCGGTAACGCAGCTTCCATGACCAAACTGCGGGAAAAATACAGGACGGTTGACGTACTGATGGTAGATGATGTACAGTTCATTATAGGCAAAGAAAGTACACAGGAAGAATTTTTTCACACCTTCAACGTGCTCCACTCTGCCAGAAAACAGATCATCCTCTCCTCGGACAAACCCCCCAAAGAGATTGAGACACTGGACGAACGCTTCCGCTCCAGGTTTGAGTGGGGCCTGATTGCCGATATCCAGCCTCCCGACTATGAGACCAGAATGGCAATTCTGCGCAAAAATGCGGAATCCTGTGAACGCCAAATCGACGAAGAGATCATTAAATACATTGCCACCAACATAAAATCCAATATCAGGGAGCTGGAAGGGGCCTTCAACAAGATTATCGCCTCCGCAAAGCTCAACCAGGTGGACCTGACCCTGGCAGTGGCGGAGGAAGCCTTAAAGGACGTGATCTATCCCAACACATCCAGAAACATCACTCCCTCCCTGATTATAGACGTGGTCTCGGAACATTTCGGCGTCAGGCCCGAGGACGTGGCCTCCAAAAAGAGAAACTCCGAATTCGTACTCCCCAGGCAGGTGGTCATGTACCTGTGCCGGGAACTCACCGACACGCCCTACGCGGCCATCGGAAAGCTGCTGGGCAAAAAAGACCACACCACCATTATGCACGGTGTCAACAAGATTACCGCTGAACTGCAGAACAATGAAGACCTGAAAAACAAGATAAGCATTATCATAAAGAAAATAAACCCCTCTTAAAACTTGTCCACCTGCACTGGGGATAAGGATGTTGATTTTCTGTTGAAAACTTCCAGAACTTTTTTTACGGGAAAAAGGAATGTGAATAAGTTGACCTTAATTCTTAAGTTATCCGGGAAACATTCACGCAGTTTTCCATTTCCTTTTTCCCCGGAAAATAGTATAATAGAGTGGGTTATGCACATATCAACACCCCCTACGACTGAGACTACGAAATTATTTATCTATCTATAATACCTGCGCGCCCCTGAAAAAGCCGGCAACATTATCCACATGAACGAAGGGAGTCCTGTACATGAAAATAGTATGTTCCAAGTCAAATCTGCTCAACGGCCTGCAGACAGTTTCCAAGGCTGTTCCTAACAAGACCACCATGTCCATCCTGGAATGCATTCTGGTAGACGCCACAAACGGTATGATTACATTGACGGCAAATGATATGGATCTGGGGATCGAGACTGTAATAGAAGGAGACATTCAGGAGGAAGGCATTATCGCCCTGGACGCCAAGATATTTCTGGAGATTGTCAGGAAACTCCCTGAAAACGACATTAAGATTGAATCTGACCCTTCCTTCAAGACAAATATCACCTGTGAAAAAGCCAAATTTTCCATTATGGGCAAGTCGGGGGAAGATTTCTCCTACCTTCCGGCGGTGGAAAAGCAGGACAGCATTGTTATCAGCCAGTTCACCTTAAAAGAAGTGGTAAGGCAGACAATCTTTTCCATCTCCGACAATGAGAACAACAAGCTGATGACCGGGGAGCTGTTTGAGATCAAAGGAGACGAGATGCAGGTGGTCTCCTCGGACGGGCACAGAATATCCATCCGCAAAATAAGGCTCAGAGAATCCTATGACCCCAAAAAAGTTATCGTGCCGGGCAAAACCCTCAACGAGGTGAGCAAGATACTCAGCGGGGACGCGGAGAAGGATATTACAATATACTTTACTTCCAAGCATATTGTCTTTGAGTTTGACGATACTATTGTAGTATCAAGGCTGATCGAAGGGGAATATTTCCGGATTGCCCAGATGCTCTCCGGCGACTATGAGACAAAGGTCAGGATCAACAAGAAGGAGATGCTCAGCTGTATCGACAGGGCCACGCTTCTCTCCAGGGAGGGGGACAAAAAGCCCATTATTATCACGATTACGGATCACAATATGGAGCTGAAGATCAATTCCCTGTTCGGCAGCATGAATGAAGATATCGACATTTCAAAGCAAGGCAGGGATCTGACCATCGGTTTCAACCCCAAGTTCCTGATAGACGCCCTGCGGGTAATTGACGACGAGGAAGTGGATCTCTATATGGTGAATCCAAAGGCTCCCTGCTTTATCAAGAATGAAGAGGAGAGCTATATCTATCTCATTCTGCCGGTGAGCCTGCTGGCATCCCAGACATGAGGATAAGCGGAGCGTTTGCAGCAAATGAGAGAGAATTCGGGAGGCATATATGCAGGTAATTCATCTGAGGGAGGATTATATCAAGCTGGGGCAGGCTTTGAAGGCCGCAGGGCTGGTGGAGTCCGGCGTGGAGGCGAAGATGGTGATCCAGGACGGTCTGGTGAGAGTGAACGGGGATCTGGAGATGAGGCGCGGTAAGAAGCTTGTTGCCGGGGATGTGGCGGAGTATAACGGTCAGACCGTTAAGATAGAATCGTAAAGACGGTATAAGAATGATTATTAAATCAATAGAACTGGCAGATTACAGGAATTATGATACTCTCACCATGGAGTTTGACAAGGGCACCAATATTCTGTATGGGGATAACGCCCAGGGAAAGACCAATATTCTGGAGGCTGTATTTGTGGCGGCTACCACCAAGTCTCACAGGGGAAGCAAGGACAGAGAGATTATCAATTTCCACAGGGAAGAGGCGCATATCAGGACTTATCTGGAAAAGGACGGCGTGGAGTCAAGGGTTGACATGCACCTGAGAAAGAACAAGTCCAAGGGTATCGCCATAGACGGACAGAAGATCAAGAAGGCAGCGGATCTGCTGGGCCTGTGCAATGTGGTTTTTTTCTCTCCTGAGGATTTGGGGATCATTAAGAACGGTCCTGCGGAGAGAAGGCGGTTTGTGGACATGGAGCTGTGCCAGCTGGACAGCGTCTATCTCCACAGTCTAAATAATTACAACAAGATTATAAACCAGCGCAATAAGCTTTTAAAGGATCTGTATTTGAAGCCGGAATTAAGAGCCACCCTGGGCGTATGGGACATGCAGCTGGTGAATTTTGGAACAAAGGTCATTCAGCGCAGAAAGCTTTTTGTGGATCAGCTCAATGAGATTATCTACGGCATCCACGGAAAACTCTCCGGAGGCAGGGAGGAGCTGAAAGTTCTCTACGAGCCCCATGTGGGGGTGGAGGACTTTGAACGGAAGCTTGCGCAGAACCAGGAGAGGGATATTAAGGCAAAGATGACATCGGTTGGGCCCCACAGAGATGATTTCGCTTTCACCGCAGGGGAGGTGGATATCAGAAAGTATGGGTCCCAGGGACAGCAGAGGACTGCGGCTCTTTCCCTGAAATTGTCGGAGATAGAACTGGTAAAAAAGATCACCGGAGACACCCCCGTGCTGCTTCTGGACGATGTGCTCTCCGAGCTGGATTCCAACAGGCGCAATTTTTTGCTGGACAGCATTGGGGATATTCAGACCATTATAACCTGTACCGGTTTGGAGGAATTTGTCAACCACCGGTTTGAGATCAATAAGGTTTACAGGGTAGCGGAGGGAACGGCAGTCTGTATGGGAGGGCAGGTATCGGCATGAAGGAAGAAAATTTCAACAGTACAGCGGCGGAACAGGAGTACGGAGCGGACCAGATCGAGATTCTGGAGGGACTGCAGGCGGTGCGGAAGCGCCCGGGAATGTATATCGGCACCACTTCCAGCAAGGGCCTGCACCATCTTGTATATGAGATCGTGGACAATGCGGTGGACGAGGCGCTGGCAGGTTTCTGTGATACCATAGAAGTGACCATACATGAGGGAAACTCCGTCACAGTCACGGACAACGGCCGGGGGATTCCCGTGGGGATCAACCATAAGGCGGGAATTCCCGCCGTGGAGGTGGTGTTTACCATTCTGCACGCGGGAGGAAAATTCGGCGGCGGGGGATACAAGGTCTCCGGGGGACTCCACGGAGTGGGGGCTTCGGTGGTAAACGCCCTCTCAGAGTGGCTGGAGGTGGAGATCTGCCAGGAGGGCAAGGTCTACCGGCAGCGCTATGAGAGGGGTAAGGCCTGCTATTCCCTGAAGGAGGTGGGAACCTGCCCCATGGAGAAGACAGGCTCCAAAGTCACCTTTTTCCCTGACAAAACCATCTTTACAGAGACCACTGTGTTCGACTTTGATATCCTGAAGATCAGAATGCGTGAGATGGCTTTCCTCACCAAGGGGCTCAGAATCATTCTCAGGGACGAGAGGCAGGAGAAGCCGGAAGAGCAGGCTCTGGAGGCAGGCACGGAACACGAAAACAGCCAGATCTCAGATCTTCTTCAGCGGGCAGAGGCAGACAGGGAAGCCCGGGAGGAGGAGAATTCCACCGATCCCCTGGAAAGGGCCCCTATGGAAGAAAAGATGTCCAGGGAAGAAAAGATATCCAGGGATCGAGGGACGGCCCAGGAGAGTGGAACATCTCTGGAGGCGGTGTCCGGGGAGAAGAAAAAGATCAGAACCATGGAGTTCTACTATGAGGGGGGCATTAAAGAGTTTGTCACCTATCTGAACAAGAACAAGACGCCTCTCTATGAGAACATCCTGTATTTTGAGGGACAGAAGAACAATGTGTATGTGGAGGTATCCTTCCAGCACAATGACTCCTACAATGAGAGCGTATTCAGCTTTGTAAACAATATCAACACCCCCGAGGGAGGCACCCATCTGCAGGGATTCCGCAATGCCCTCACCAAGACTTTAAACGACTATGCCAGAGGGGTAAAACTTTTGAAGGACAGCGAGCCCAATCTGTCGGGGGAGGACATCCGGGAGGGGCTTACAGCCATTATCAGCGTGAAGATAGAGGACCCGCAGTTTGACAGTCAAACCAAGCAGAAGCTGGGGAACAGCGAGGCCAGAGGGGCTGTAGACAGTATTGTCAGCGAGCAGCTGACCTATTTTCTGGAGCTGAACCCCCAGGTGGGCAAGACAATCTGTGAGAAATCCATTCTGGCACAGCGGGCCAGGGACGCCGCCAGAAAGGCCAGGGAGCTCACCCGCAGGAAGACCGCTCTGGACGGCATGACCCTGCCCGGAAAGCTGGCGGACTGCTCGGACAAAGATCCCAAAAACTGCGAGATCTACATTGTGGAGGGGGATTCCGCAGGGGGAAGCGCCAAGACAGCCAGGGCCAGGGCCACTCAGGCCATCCTTCCTCTGCGGGGCAAGATCCTCAACGTGGAGAAGGCAAGGCTTGACAGGATTTACTCCAATGCGGAGATCAAAGCCATGATTACGGCTTTCGGGACAGGGATCCACGACGACTTTGACATTAAGAAGCTGCGGTATGATAAAATCATACTGATGACGGACGCGGATGTGGACGGCGCCCACATCAGTACCCTGCTTCTGACCTTTATCTATCGTTTCATGCCTAAGCTTATCAAGGAGGGACATGTATATCTGGCAAAACCGCCCCTCTATAAGCTGGAGAAGAATAAAAAAGTGTGGTATGCCTATAGCGACGAAGAACTGGAAGCCATACTGAAGGAAGTTGGAAGGGATCAGAATAATAAGATCCAGCGCTATAAGGGGCTGGGGGAGATGGATGCCGAGCAGCTGTGGGAGACCACCATGGACCCGGCCAGAAGGATACTTCTGCGGGTGAATTATGACGAGGAGATGGAGTCTGAGATCGACCTGACTTTCACCACCCTGATGGGAGATAAGGTGGAGCCCAGGAAGGAATTTATAGAGGAGAACGCGAAGTTTGTCAAGAACCTGGATATTACTTGAGGGATTGTCCATATGCCCCGGCGGCAGTCAGGTAAACCACAACTAGCTTGTTAGAGAGAGGAATTGCATGAAGGATGATGTTTTTGACAAGATCCACGAAGTTGACCTGAAAGAGAGAATGGAGACATTCTACATCGACTATGCCATGAGTGTAATCGCGGCCAGGGCCCTTCCCGATGTGAGGGACGGCTTAAAACCTGTCCAGCGCAGAGTGCTCTATTCCATGATCGAGCTGAACAACGGACCCGACAAGCCTCACCGTAAGAGCGCCCGTATTGTGGGCGATACCATGGGTAAATACCATCCCCACGGGGACAGCTCCATCTACGGCGCTCTGGTGAACATGGCCCAGGACTGGACCATGAGATACCCTCTGGTGGACGGGCATGGAAACTTCGGCTCCATGGACGGGGACGGGGCGGCGGCCATGCGTTACACAGAGGCAAGACTTTCCAAGATTTCCATGGAACTTCTGGCGGATATAGGCAAGGACACGGTGGATTTTGTGCCCAACTTTGACGATACGGAGAAGGAGCCCGTGGTGCTGCCCAGCCGGTACCCCAATCTGCTGGTAAACGGCACCACCGGCATCGCCGTGGGAATGGCAACCAATATCCCTCCCCACAACCTGCGGGAAGTGGTGAACGCCATTGTGAAGATTATCGACAACAAGGTTCTGGAGGACAGGGATACCTCCATAGAGGAGATCCTGGAGATTGTGAAAGCGCCGGATTTTCCCACCGGAGGCATGATCCTTGGAACCAGGGGCTGTACGGAGGCCTACAGGACAGGCAGGGGGAAGATCCTTGTAAGGGCAGTCACCGACATTGAGACTCTGCCCAACGGCAAGACACAGATTATCGCCACCCAGCTGCCCTACATGGTGAATAAGGCCAATCTGATTGTCAAGATCGCTGAGCTGGTGAAGCTGAAGAAGGTGGACGGCATCACGGACATCCGGGATGAGTCCAACAGAGAGGGCATCCGGGTGGTAATCGAACTGAGAAAGGATGCCAACGCCAATGTGATTTTAAACCAGCTGTACAAGCACACCCAGCTGCAGGATACTTTCGGGGTGATTATGCTGGCTCTGGTGAATCAGGAGCCCAAGGTCATGAACCTTCTGGACATGCTGATCAACTACTTAAAACACCAGGAAGAAGTCGTTACCAGAAGGACCAGGTACGAACTGCACAAAGCGGAGGAGAGGGAACATATTCTACAGGGACTTTTAAAGGCCCTGGACTATATTGACGAGGTGATTTCCATTATCCGCAGCAGCTCCAGCACCCCGGTGGCCAAGGAAAGGCTGATGGAGCGTTTTGAACTCTCCGATCCCCAGTCCCAGGCCATTGTGGATATGCGTCTGCGGGCTCTCACCGGACTGGAGCGGGAGAAGCTGGAAAATGAGTACAACGAACTGGAAATACGGATCAAGGAGCTGCGCAGGATTCTGGCGGACGAGAAACTGCTTCTGGGCGTGATCAAAAACGAAATGGTGGAAATATCCGAGAAATACGGCGATGACAGGCGAACCATAATCAGCTATGACAATACGGACATCACCACGGAGGACATGGTTCCCAGGGAGAACACGGTGATCGCCCTCACCAACCTGGGCTATATCAAACGCATGACCGTGGACAATTTCAAGGCGCAGAACCGCGGCGGCAAAGGGATCAAGGGAATGCAGACTATCGAGGATGACTTTATCGAGGATCTGCTTATGACCACCACCCACCACTATCTGAATTTCTTCACCAGTCTGGGGCGGGTTTACAGGCTGAAGGCCTATGAGATCCCTGAGGCGGGCAGAACGGCCAGGGGTACGGCGGTGGTGAATCTGCTGCAGCTGGCTCCGGAGGAGAAGATTACGGCCATGATCCCCATACAGGAGTACGACAAGGAGAAGAATCTCTTTATGGTGACAAAGCGGGGGATTGTGAAAAAGACTTCCATGGTGGAGTTTTCCAATATCCGCAAAAAGGGGCTGGCGGCCATCAGTCTCAAGGATGACGATGAGCTCATTGAGGTGAAGACTACCGACAGGAACAGTGAGATCTTTCTTGTCACCAGCCACGGCATGTGCATCCGATTCCGGGAGACGGACGTCAGGGCCACAGGCAGGAACTCCATGGGCGTCATAGGTATGAACCTTATAGACGATGAAATTATAGGCATGCAGCTCCAGAGCCAGGGGGACTCCCTTCTGATCGTGTCGGAGAACGGTCTGGGAAAGAGGACTTACCTGAATGAGTTCACCCTTCAGAACCGGGGCGGAAAGGGCGTAAAGTGCTATAAGATCACCGAGAGAACGGGAAATGTGATGGGCATCAAGGCTGTGGAAGACGAGAACGAGATAATGATGATTACCACAGAAGGGATCATTATTCAGCTGAGGATGCAGGACATTTCCACCATGGGCAGAATCACCTCCGGGGTGAAGATGATGGACCTGGAGGAGGGCGTGAAAGTGGCCAAAATCGCCAAGGTGAGGGAGAAGATATCCAACGGAGAACAGGAATTCGACAATGTGGATGACGCCATGCTAGAGATTCAGGAGCAGGACCAGACTCAGCTCCAGGATCAGGAAAACGAATCTTTTGCAATCGAGGACACCAGGACGGAAGAGGAGATCCTGGAGGAGAAGATGGGCGGAGAAGAAGAGGAATAAATATTTATCAAAGGCATATTATATGCGATACATCCAGGAATGACGGGGAGAAGTGAAAAGACATGGAAGCATACAGTGTATTCAAGGATCTGGCCATTATAATCATATTTGCCAAGTTTTTCGGCATTCTGGCCAGAAAATGCAAGGCGCCCCAGGTGGTGGGAGAGATCATTGCAGGACTGCTGATCGGGCCCAGTATCCTGGGACTGGTGGAACAGACGGATTTTCTGATGGAGATGGCGGAAGTGGGAGTGGTTCTTTTGATGTTTTCGGCGGGGCTGGAGACGGATATCAAGGAACTGCTGAAGACCGGCCCGGTGGCTTTTCTTATCGCCTGTGCGGGAGTGTTTATCCCCCTGGTGGGCGGCGCTCTGTTTTACATGGGATTTTACGGCTTTGCACCTTGGGGCTCTGAGAAATTTTACATGGCCGTGTTTATGGGCGTGATTATGACTGCCACCAGCGTCAGCATCACGGTGCAGTCCTTGAAAGAGATGGGAAAGCTGAAAGGGAAGGTGGGAACCACCATCCTGAGCGCCGCCATCATTGACGATGTGATCGGCATTATCGTGCTGACCTTTGTGGTAGGATTTAAGAACCCGGAATCCAACTCCGGGAGCGTGATTATGTCCACGGTGCTGTTCTTTGTGCTGGCTTTAGTGGTGGGGATGATTCTATACAGGATTTTTAAGAAGATTGACGCCCGTTACCCCCACACCAGGAGGATTCCCATTATCAGCCTGGCTCTGTGCTTTTTCTTCGCCTATGCGGCGGAGAAGTTCTTTGGCATTGCGGACATAACCGGCGCCTATGTGGCCGGCATTGTGCTCTGCTCCATCAAGGACTCCAACTATATCGAGGAGAAGATGGAGGTGAGCTCGTACATGATCTTCGGCCCGGTGTTCTTTGCCAGCATAGGGTTGAAGACCAATATAGAAAATGTGGACGGGGGCATCCTGCTTTTTTCCGCAGGGTTTGTACTGGTAGCCCTTCTGTGCAAGATTATCGGCTGCGGTCTGATGGCAAAGCTGTGCAGGTTCCGGGGAATGGACTGTCTGAAGATAGGGGTGGGAATGATGACCAGGGGGGAAGTGGCCCTGATCGTGGCCCAGAAGGGTCTTTCCGTGGGACTGCTCACCCCGGTGTATTTTACTTCGGTGATTCTGCTGATCATCGTCTCCAGCATCTCCACACCCATTATCCTGAAGCTTCTCTATGCCAGGGATAAGGAACCGGAGGCAGCCGCAGCCTCCTGAGCTTGAGAATCGAGGTGTGATGTGGAGTTTGAGAAGTTAATGGCAAAGGTTATGGCGGAGACAAAGAAGCAGCTTGAGGATGTATTCTATGAGATAGAGTATGACGCCTGTCCCATGCCGGGGGTGGGAAAGTTTGTTCCAAAATCCAGAAAGGTGGAGAAGGCTCCGACGGACCCTGTGCGGGATCGGTTCTACCGGATGCGGGAGATAGGCAGGGAGAACCGATCCCTGGGGGCAAGGGGGAACAGTTTCTACGACGGAAGAGTCCGTCAGGAAAATTCCAAAGTCTTTTACCTGCAGGGACAGTTTATGGCTGATTTTGAGGATGAGTACGATAAAAGTGTTCCATACTCCTCCTATTACCCTGACTATCATACCATGGGATACGACCAGCTGAGAACTTACTTTACCTGGAGAACCAGGATCAGGAATGGGTTTATCTCAGGCACTTCCACATCATACGCCTTTGTGTATCTCTATGAGCTGCTGAACAATATCGGGGTGGAAACACCCCTGGAAGGACTGGAACAGATACTGTCCTTCTGGGAGGCTTTCCGGATGTTTGACGTTACCGTTGATAAATATGTGGTAAAGTGGCTGAAGGATTACCATATCTATTATGATCTGCCCCATTCCTTCCAGGAGTTTGTGGAGGAAAATCAGCTGAGAGAGTTTTACCCGGATCTGGAAGTGATGGAGGACAGGTTTGCCCTGCTCTGTTCCCTTTCAAAGTACGATCTTCGGAAGTCGGTTTTCTATAAGCAGGATGAAAAAAGCGAAAAGCTGATAAGGGACTGTTTTTCGTATATGATGGAGAGGCTTGAGGAGGAATTTCGGGCCAAATACGGCCCCCTGGAGGATCTGATCTTCCGGCCTGCCAAGAGCAGAAGCCGGTGGATACCTTTCCAGGAGGCACTTTTTTATTCTGATCGGTGTGAAGAAGATAAAAGAATCGTTATCTCGAAGAAAGAGATTTATACCTGCAGCGGCGGTCTGTGGAATCAGAGCACGGTGTTCACCATGGAGAGCGGGAAGCGGCTTATGGGGTACTGCATGAAGCAGATGGAGGCTCTTCTGCGGAAAGCGGTAAAATACAGAAATAAGCTCTCCGGAGGACAGGACATGCTGGGCCCTGCTCTGGAAAAAGAGCTGAAGGAGGCAGGGATCTCTCTGGAGGAGCTGATTACCGGGGCTGTGGAGGATTTCTACAGGGAGTCCACCAGAACGGTGGTGCAGGTGGAGGAGGGGGTCCTGGAGAAGATACGCCGGGAAGCTCTGTTCACCCAGGAAAAACTTACCGTGCCGGAGGAGGATCCCTGGGAGGGGATTCTGCGGGGAGAAGCCGGAACGGCGGTTTCCTCAGAGGGGATTCATCCAGGAGAGGCCGGAACGGCGGTTTCCTCAGGAGGGATTCAGCCAGGAGGGGCTGGAATGGCGGTTTCCTCAGGAGGGATTCAGCCAGGGGAGGCCGGGATTTTATCGGGACAGATAGAGATGCCGGAAAGGTCTCTGGGAGGGGAAGAAGCCTCTGCCCAGATGGGAATTTTCTCTTCCCCGGAGGGGGATCCCTGGGGAGAGCTTGGGGCGGCTTTGACCTGTGTGGAGCGGGAGGCTCTGGGAGTCATCCTTGCGTCCGGGGATCTGAAAGCTTTCTCCGACCTCAAGGGCGTGATGGTGGAGGTTCTGGCGGAAGGGATCAATGAGAAGGCCATGGATCTCACAGGGGACGGTATTCTGGATGAAGAATTTGCATTGTATGAGGACTATAGGGATCAAGTAGAGAGAATGTTGGAGGGCACATGACCAGGCAGGTACCGACGAGAATAGCGAATATTCTGATAAATTCACTGAAGGGCGGTGTGGTGCCCCGGGCGGGGCTGGAGTATATCACCGTGGGGCGTACCCAGGAGATCAACGCCATCCTTCATGACATTGAGATGATCCAGGAGGGAGGGGCTTCCTTCCGGTTTATTGTGGGAAAGTACGGCAGCGGCAAGAGTTTTCTGCTGCAGACCATCCGGAATTACGCTGCCGCCAGGGGATTTGCGGTGGTGGACGGGGATCTGTCCCCGGAGCGCAGGTTTGCCGGCACCAAGGGCCAGGGGCTTGCCACTTACAAGGAGCTGATTCAGAACCTGTCCACCAAGGCAAAGCCCGACGGGGGAGCCCTTCCTCTGATTCTGGAGAAGTGGATCTCCGGGATACAGGCCTCTGTGAAAGCGGAGCAGAATGTGGAGGGGGAGGAGTTTGAGGCCCTGGTGGAGCGGCAGATCTACGCTGTGGCAGGTTCCCTGGAGGGCATGGTGAACGGGTTTGAGTTCGCCAGAGCGGTGGTTCTGTACTGGAAAGCCTACAGGGAGGACAACGCCGCCCTGAAGAGCAATGTGCTCCGGTGGTTCCGGGGGGAGTATCCTTCCCGGAAGGAGGCCCGTGGGGATCTGGGGATCAATTTCATTGTCAACGACGAGACCTGGTATGATTTTCTGAAGCTCTTTGCGGTGTTCCTGGTGGGAGCCGGGTACAGAGGACTGCTGGTGCTGATAGATGAGCTGGTGAATCTGTACAAGATTCCCAATTCCATCACCAGGGCCAACAACTACGAGAAGATCCTCACCATGTACAATGACGTGCTTCAGGGGAAGGCCAGATACATTGGATTTCTCATGGGGGGCACGCCCCAGTGTGTGGAGGACAAGTACAAGGGCCTGTTCAGCTATGAGGCCCTGCGGTCCCGGCTGGCGGAAGGACATTTTGCCACGGAGGATCGGAAGGACATGACAGCCCCCATTATCCGGCTGCAGATGCTCACCCAGGAGGAGATGTATATTCTGGTGGAAAAACTGAAGGACATCCACGGGCAGCTCTACGGCTATACCCCTTCCCTTACCCATGAGGATCTGGTCTATTTTCTGACAGTGGAATACAACCGTGTGGGAGCTCAGACCCATATTACTCCCAGGGAGATTATAAGGGATTTTATTGAGCTGGCCAATATCCTGTACCAGAATCCCGGCCAGAGTCCAGCGGAGGTGCTGGGAGGAAACAGTTTCCAGCTGGCCAGGGGCGGACTGGAGAACCAGGAGGAAGTCAGCGGGGAATTTAAGGAATTTGAACTGTAATATTTTTGGAATATGAGACAGGGTTTGGGCAGGGTTCTCCGGGGAGGATGCGGGTATGGATGTATTTGAGAGGCTGGCGCCTTTTATTCAGGATTTTATCTACAGAAGCGGGTGGGAGGAACTGCGGGGCAGCCAGGTGGCGGCCTGCCAGGTGATCTTTGACAGCGACGATAATCTGCTTCTGTCTTCGGGCACAGCCTCCGGGAAGACGGAGGCTGCTTTTCTTCCTGTGCTCACCCAGCTCTATGAGAAGCCTTCCGCCTCTGTGGGAGTGGTGTATATCTCCCCTCTGAAAGCCCTGATCAATGACCAGTTCAAACGTCTGGATCTGCTGCTGGCGGACTCGGGCATTCCTGTGACCAAATGGCACGGGGACGCCTCCGCCACCCAGAAGAACAAGCTGATGAAACAGCCCCAGGGCATTCTTCAGATTACGCCGGAGTCCCTGGAGAGCCTGGTGACAAACAAAAGGGGAGCATGCATGAACATGTTCTCGGATCTGCGCTTTGTAATCATTGACGAGGTACACTATTTTATGCGGGATGTAAGGGGGCTGCAGCTGCTCTGTGTTCTGGAGCGGCTCCAGCGCCTTACAGGGGTGGTGCCCCGAAGGATCGGTCTCTCCGCCACCCTGGGGGATATGTCCCTGGCCTGGAACTGGCTGAACACCGGCACCGGCAGAAACTGTGCGGCCCCTGTGGGGGACGAGGGAAAGAAGCGGGTCCGGCTGCACATAGAAAGATTTGTAAACTATGCGGACAAGCGGGATTTTGTGGAGCGGGACGGCACCCAAAATGTGGTCCATGCGGACTCCGGAGGCGACATAGGGGACAGGGAACACTATAATTACCTCTTTCAGAGTACCCTGGACAAAAAGACCATTATCTTTGCCAACAGCCGGGAGGAGATTGAGCTTGTGATGGCCAACTTAAGGGAGATTGCCAGAAAGTGCAAGGCTCCCGACGTGTACCGGGTTCACCATGGGAATGTGTCGGCGCTGCTGAGAGAGAACACCGAGGATGAGATGAAGTCTGCGGAGGAGAAGATTGTCACCGGGGCCACCGTTACCCTGGAGCTGGGCATTGACATAGGATCCCTGGACCAGGTGGTGCAGGTGGGGGCGCCCCTGAATGTGTCCAGTTTTGCCCAGCGCCTGGGCCGTTGCGGCAGACAGGGGCAGGTCCCCCAGATTCTCTTTACTTTTGTGGAGTGCATTAAAATCAACTCCTCGGACATTCTGGGACCCATCAACTGGGAGTTTATCCGGACCATCGCCATTGTGGAGCTCTACCTGCGGGACCGCTGGCTGGAACCCATACCGCCCCTGCGCCATGCCTATAACCTTCTGTACCACCAGACCATGAGCTGCCTGAAGGGAAACGGGGAGATGTCCCCGGGAGCCCTGGCCCAGACAGTGCTCACCCTGGGGAGTTTCAGGGATATCACCCAGGAAGATTACAGGACGCTCCTTCGCCACCTGGTGGAGACGGAGCAGCTGGAGCGCACAGAGCGGGGTGGTCTGATGGTGGGCCGGGAGGGGGAAAAGGTGGTCAACAGCCACAAATTTCTCACGGTCTTTCTGGCGCCGGAGTATTTTCTGGTGAAGGATGAGAACCGCACCATCGGCACGGTGGACAAGGCCTACAAGGTGGGGGTGAGATTTGCCCTGGCGGGTATGGCCTGGGAGACGGTGGATATCAACGAGAAATCCAAGGTGATCTTTGTGAAGCCCGTTCCAGGTATCTCCCTGGTGGACTGGGATGTGGACTTTGACGTGGAGTTTCACACGGTGCTGGTGCGCAAGATCAGAAGCGTTATGAGGGGAGGGGATTCCTGTCCGTACTTAAGCCCAAGGTGCCAGGAGCGGCTTACCGAGATACGCTACATTGCCGGAAACACGGGAATTCTGGATACCATGGTCACTGCCCTGTCGGAGAAAAAATATGCCGTGTTTCCCTGGGTGGGCACAAGACAGCTGATAACCCTTCACTACCTTCTGCTTCAGAGAAAGATCAAGAACAGACTGCCCTGGATCACCAGTGTGTATCTGGAAGTGGTCTTTGAGGGCAGCGGGCAGGAGCTTTTGGCCATTATCCAGGATATCCTGGTCTCTGAGCCGGATCTGTACGCCCTGCCCCTGCCGAAGGATATCCAGCTGCGGGGAAAGTACAATGAGTTCCTTCCACCTGGGCTGCTGCGGAAGCAGTTTATCGAAGATTATCTGGATTTTGAGGGACTAAAAGAGGATATTACCGGGGCATAGCCCGGTACAGGTACAGCCGTCCCTTTTTTCCCACCCGGTCTACGGCCCCCACATGATAGAGCACATGGAGTACGGTCTGGGCCAGGGGTATCTTTATCCGGGCTGCCTGGGCGAAGTCTTTGGAGGTAAAGTCTTCGTCCGCCAGATCCGGGGGGATGAACTGCAGGTAATCCTCCCGGGAGTCCACCGTCACTTCCTGGACAAATTCCAAAGGGATCCGGTCGTAGGAGGCCGCTCCCTTCTTTCTGCCCTTTCTCTGGCCGTTTTGCAGCTTGTACTCCTCTATGTCCAGGAGCGCCAGCCTCAGACGAAGATTCTTCTGATTGAGGAACATTTTGATCCCATAGAGCTCTGTGAAAGCCGTATAAGGACTGCCCTTCAGAGGGGATTTTCTCCTGGGGGTCAGGGCGCCGCTGTCCTGGTCCACCCAGATCAGCCACTTTTCCCGGGGGATGGGGTGGACCACAGTCACCGGGTACAGAGCCAGGAACACGGAGAGCTTTTCCTTCATCTTGTAGAGCTGCCGGGTCTGGATCTCAATCACCTCCTGCCCGGTAAAGATGTCGGCCACGTAGCCCGCCAGGGGCACTTCCTGTTTTTCCTCCCGGGGCTCGTAGTAATTTTTTAAGATTGCGTGTACGGTTTTCTCGGCCAGGGTGCCAATGCCCAGCCGCTGTCTTTGAGTTCCCAGGATTTTCAGTTTTGCTTCCTCAAAGGCTTTTCTGTCTGGTTTATGGGATGAATCTGTAATTGTATTCATATGGATTCCTTTCGCGAATTTCCCAGGTTACTTTATGGATAAAAACAGGTAAAAATAAGTGGATGCAAAATTCATATATCTGCAGGGAATTTTTAAGTCAATTTATCATATAATGAAATAGTGTACAGCGGGATCCCTGTACATTTTATCAAAAACGATATGTTTTGTAAACCATTTCATTTATGCAAATTGCAAGAGAAAAAACTAAGAATTATTTTCCAAAACCCTATTGCTTATTTCTTGAGATATGATAAAATAGCGCGTGATAAGAAAAGGCAGGCTGAGAGGAACAAGATTTCAAAACAGATCCATATACGAAAAAGCGCCTCAAGGGTATGGCGGAAAAGGAGGAAGCATGCATTTTTTAGACAAAAGGGTCAATGTGATCTGCGATGAATTGAAAAAGCTTCAGTGGAAGCAGAAATTTCCAGTGACAGACTGGAAATATAAGGAGGGAAATTACATCCATCCCCAGGACGCTGAGGCGGACAGTGCGGAGTGGAAGGATTTCGACAGCAAGGACATGCACTGGTACGGGCCTGACCGCCACTACTGGTTCAAGGCAGTGTACAAAGTGCCCCAGGAGCTGGACGGCAAGAGAATGTGGATGAGGGTCAGAACCCAGATCAATGAGTGGGACGACGCCAAGAATCCCCAGTTCCTGCTGTTCGTCAACGGAACTGCCACCCAGGGCATGGACATGAACCACAAGGAAGTATTCCTGCGGGAGAAGGCCGTGGCAGGGGAGGAGCTGGTTCTGGAGCTGCAGGCCTACACGGGCACGCTGCACAATGAGTTCAAGCTTTTTGTGGACATGTGCGAGGTGGACGCCCTGGTGACGAAGGTGTTCTATGACCTGTGGGTGCCTCTGAGCGCATTCCCCAGAATGAACGAGGACGACAAGATCCGCAGGGATATTGAGAATGTTCTCAATGAGACGGTGAATTTTATAGATCTGCGCACTCCTTACTCGGAGGAGTTTTACAGTACATTGCAGCAGGCGTCAGACTACATTGACAAGGCTCTGTACACAGACATGGCAGGTTACAAGGATGTGATTGCCACCTGTATCGGACATACCCATATCGACGTGGCCTGGTGGTGGACGGTGGAGCAGACCCGGGAGAAGACCGGCAGAAGCTTTGCCACGGTGCTGAAGCTCATGGAGGAGTATCCGAACTACCGGTTTATGTCCAGCCAGCCCCAGCTGTATGCATTCCTGAAGGAGCGCTATCCGGAACTCTATGCCAGGGTGAAGGAGATGGTGAAGGAGAAGCGCTGGGAGCCGGAAGGGGGCATGTGGGTGGAGTCGGACACCAACCTGACTTCCGGAGAGTCCCTGGTGCGCCAGTTTATGCATGGCAAGCGTTTCTTCAAGGAGGAGTTCGGGGTGGACAACCGCATTCTGTGGCTGCCCGACGTGTTTGGATACACAGGCGCTCTTCCCCAGATTATGAAGAAGTGCGGCATTGACTATTTTATGACCACAAAGCTGGCCTGGAATCAGTTCAACAAGGTACCCTATGACACTATGATGTGGAGGGGTATCGACGGAACGGAAGTCCTCACCCACCTGATCACCACCCTGGGCGTGGGACAGCCTGTGACCAATTTCTTCACCACCTACAATGGCATGCTGCACCCTGACGCCATTATTGGAGGCTGGATGCGCTACCAGAACAAGGATATCAACAATGACATTCTGATCTCCTACGGCTACGGGGACGGAGGCGGCGGCCCTACCAGGGAAATGCTGGAGACTTCCATCCGTATGGAGAAGGGTGTGAAGGGCATTCCCATGGTGCGCCAGGAGTTTGCAGGGGTATTCTTCGACGAGCTCAAGGAGAGGGTGAAGGACAACAGAAGGCTTCCCGTGTGGGAGGGCGAGCTGTACTTTGAGTACCACAGGGGCACCCTTACCTCCATGGCCCGCAACAAGCGCTCCAACAGGAAGACGGAGCTGGGTCTGATGGATCTGGAGCTTCTGGCTGTGCTTGCAGAGAGCAGGATTCCCTACCCTGTCCAGAAGCTGGATGACATGTGGAAGCTGACTCTGATCAACCAGTTCCACGACATCCTTCCCGGATCTTCCATCCACCAGGTCTACGAAGTGACCAAGCAGGAGTACGCGCAGCTGAAGGAGGATCTGGACAGGCTCTCCGGGGAGCGCATGAAGTCCCTGGCCGGAGAAGGAGATGCCGTGATGGTGTTCAATACCACCGGCAGGGATCGGTGTGATGTGGTCAGCCTGGGAGACTGCCAGGGGGATTACCTCACCGACGGAGAGGGCGGAACCTATCCTCTGCAGCAGACGGCGGAGGGCAAGGTGGCCTTTGTGAAGGGCATTCCTTCCAAGGGATACCGCGTTCTGCACCGGGGCAGCTGGGAGAACGGGCAGCAGGCTCCTGCATGTCCCTTCACTCTGGTGGACGACCATTGCCTGGAGACGCCCTACTACACAGTGCATTTTGCTGACAACGGAGAGATCGACAGAATCTATGACAAGGAAAATGACAGAGAAGTGGTGCAGCCCGGCAAGACACTGAACCATTTCTGCATGTACGAGGATAAGCCGATCTACTTCGACAACTGGGACATTGACATCTATTACACGGAGAAGAGCTGGAGCGTGGACAGCCTGGAGCGCATGGAGTGGACAGAGGTGGGATGCGTCCGTGCGGTGGTGGAGATCACCAGGAAGGCCAGCAAATCCACCATCACCCAGAAGATTATCTTCTACGGTGAGCAGCGCAGGATTGAGTTCCAGACCCATGTGGACTGGAAGGAGCACCAGACCCTGCTGAAGGTGCATTTCCCCGTGGCGGTACACACCGACGAGGCAACTTTTGACGTGCAGTTCGGCAGCCTTACCAGAAAGACACATACCAACACCAGCTGGGATGTGGCAAGGTTTGAGAGCTGCGGCCAGAAGTGGATGGATCTCTCCGAGGGACATTACGGCGTGAGCCTTATGAACGACTGTAAGTACGGCCACTCCGTCAAGGACAGCAATATGGCACTGACTCTGATTAAGTCCGGCATTGAGCCCAATCCTACCACCGATCAGGAAGAGCATGTCTTTACCTACGCGCTCTATCCTCACAAGGAAGGCTGGAGGGCGGCGGGCACTGTGGCGGAGGCTTACAAGCTCAACCAGCCCCTGAGAGCGGAGCTCCAGGCGGGAGAGAGCGGAAGCTTTTCCTATGTGTCTGTTGACGCACCCAATGTGGTGATTGAGACGGTGAAGAAGGCAGAGGACGGAAAAGGCATTGTGGTGCGCATGTATGAGTCCGAAAATTCCTACACCAAGGCCAAGGTGAAAGTGGCCGGGGAGTATGGAAAAGCGTTTGTGTGCAACCTGCTGGAGGAAGAGGAGCAGGAAGCTCCGGTTCAGGCCGGGGAGATTGCAGTGACCCTGAAACCTTATGAAGTTGTTACCCTGAAGCTTGTATAATTACATGAAGTCTGACTAACTGACCGTGTGCCGCTTATGACATAGCCATAAGCGGCACATATTGCAAAGTGGAAAAAGTCCGCCGCGGGCATGCGCGTCCGCGCGCGCAGAGAGGTGTAATATGATAGTGCCGAGACATTATGAGAATCTGGAAGTCCTGCATGAGAATACCATGCCCAGCAGAGCCTACTACATACCTTCTGACAGAAGGCAGCAGGATCTGGTGGAGCACAGAGAGAATTCCTCCCGTTTCATGCTTCTGAACGGAGAGTGGGATTTCCGCTACTATGACAGCATCTATGACCTGAAGGAGAAGTTCTACCAGGAGGACATGACGCCGGGACAGGAGTGGGGCAGAATCCCTGTGCCCTCCGTGTGGCAGATGCATGGATATGACAGCCACCAGTACACCAATGTAAACTATCCTTTCCCCCTGGATCCCCCCTATGTGCCCCAGGAGAATCCCTGCGGCTCTTACCGCCATGTATTCCAGTGGAAAAAGGATGAGGCGGCTCCCAGGACTTACCTGAACTTTGAGGGTGTGGACTCCTGCTTCTATGTGTGGCTCAACGGAAAGTATGTGGGGTACAGCCAGGTGTCCCACTCCACCTCGGAGTTCGATGTGACGGAATATCTCAGAGAAGGGGAGAACCTTCTGGCGGTGCTGGTGCTGAAGTGGTGCGACGGAAGCTATCTGGAGGATCAGGACAAGTTCCGCATGAGCGGCATTTTCCGGGATGTGTACCTGCTGAGCCGTCCTGAGGAGTGTGTCTATGATTACTTTGTGAAGACACATCTGGGGCCCGAGAAAGGACAGGCCCGGGTGGAAATCACCTTCTCCTGCCTGAACAGGGAGATTCCCGTGCAGGTGTATCTGGAGGACGGGGAGGGAAAAAGAGTGGCGGAGGCCCTGGGGGCCGGTTCCATGACCCTTGAGGTGAAGGATGCCAGACTCTGGAGCGCTGAAAGCCCTTATCTCTATACTCTGGTTATGGAGACCCCTGGGGAAGTGATCACCGAGCGGGTGGGCCTGCGGGAGGTTGCCATCCGGGATGCGGTTCTGTACTTCAATGACGAGAAGATCAAGATCCACGGCGTGAACCGCCATGACAGCGATCCCGTGACAGGTTTTGCCATCAGCCTGGAGCAGATGCACAGGGATCTGAAGCTCATGAAGGAACACAATGTGAACGCTGTCCGCACCAGCCATTACCCCAACGCGCCCCAGTTCTATCAGCTCTGCGACAGCTATGGATTCTATGTCATTGACGAGGCGGACAATGAGAGCCACGGCACCGTCATGCCCTACCGCCAGCCCTGGGGAGGAGCCAGCGCCTGGATTGCGGACAACCCTCTCTTTGTGGAAGCCACGGTGGACAGAGTCAGCAGGTGCGTGATCCGGGACAAGAACAGACCCTGTGTCTTTGCCTGGTCCATGGGCAATGAGTGCGCCTACGGCTGTACCTTTGAAGAGGCCCTGCGCTGGACCAAGGCCTACGACGACACCCGTATCACGCACTATGAGAACGCCTACAGCAGGCCCGGGGACAAGGAGTACGACTATTCCTGCCTTGATGTGTACAGCAGAATGTATACCAGCATCAAGGAGATTGATGAATACTTTGAGGACACGGAGGAAAGGGACAGCGATCACTGCTATGCCGCTCCCAAAAAGCGCCCCTATATTCTCTGCGAGTACAGCCATGCCATGGGCAACGGCCCGGGAAATCTGGAGGAGTATTTCCAGGTTGTCCAGAGGCACGACGGCGCCTGCGGCGGTATGGTCTGGGAGTGGTGTGACCACGCCATTGACAAGGGATGCGCTGAGGACGGCAGGAGAATGTACTGGTACGGCGGGGATCATGGAGAGTTTCCCCATGACAAAAATTTCTGCATGGACGGACTGGTGTATCCGGACCGGAGGCCCCACACCGGGCTGAAGGAGTTCTGGAATGTGTACCGCCCTGCCAGGGTAGTCTCCTTTGACGCCGGTAAGGGTCTCCTCAGGCTGCACAACTATATGGATTTCCTGAATCTGAAGGATTACTGCACCCTTGCCTGGGAGGTATCCTGCGACGGCGGGAAGGTGGCGGAGGGCCATGTGGAGGATCCGGCCCTGCTGGATATTCCTGCTCACGGGGAGGGACAGCTGCACCTTGGACTTCCCAGCTGCGGCAGAGGAAAGTGCTATCTGAAGGTAAACTGGATCCTGAAAAAAGACATGGGTGTGCTGAAGGCGGGATATTCCATGGGATTTGACGAGGTGGAGCTGAGCGCCCGGGAGAGCCGGTGCGTGCTGTCAGGGAAGCTTCTGAACAGGCCTCTCATGGCAAAGGGCGGAAAACCGGAAGTCCGGGAGGACGACCGTACTCTGGTGGTGGAGTCAGGAGAGTTCTGCTATACTTATGACAAGCTCAAAGGCCTGTTCTCCAGTATGGTGAGCCACGGAAAGAGTCTTCTTGAGCATCCCATGGAGTACAATATCTGGCGTGCCCCCACGGACAATGACATGTATATCCGTAACAGCTGGAGGGAAGTACAGTATGACCGTCCGGTGGCCAGGTGCTACTGCACGTCCCATATCCAGGGAGAAGAGGGGACGGCGTATGTGGATATCGTCAGCGACCTGTCTCTCTCCCCTGTGTATATGCAGAAGATCATGGATATCCGGGCGGTATGGCGCGTGTGGGCGGACGGCAGCGTGGATGCCCGTCTGGAGGTGAAGAAGAATCCTGTTTTCCCCAGGCTTCCCAGGTTCGGCGTGCGCATGATGCTTCCGAAGGATATGGAGAAGGTGGCATACTATGGACTGGGGCCTGTGGAGAGCTATACGGACAAGCGCAGGGCCAGCTTCCACGGAAAATTTGAGGAGACGGTGGACTCCCTGTTTGAGGACTATATCTATCCCCAGGAGAACGGCAGCCACTGGGATGTGAGCTATGTGCAGATGTTTGGAGGGGATATGGAGCTGTCCGTGACCTCAGGCCGTCCATTCTCCTTTAACGCCTCCCGCTATACCCAGGAGGAGCTGACGAAGAGAATGCACAATTACGAGCTGGAGGAGAGCGGTCACACGGTTCTGTGCATTGACTATAAACAGGATGGTATCGGCACCAACAGCTGCGGTCCGGAGCCTGAGGACGAGTATAAATTTTCGGAAAATGAGTTTGCCTTTGCCTTTGGCCTGCGTTTTGGCCAGGGAGAGTAAATTTCTTTGACAAAAGCGTAACTACCGGGTTGTGTGAACGGAGAATATTTGTTATACTACAAATAGAATCCAAGTTGTTATTTTTATTTCAGGGGGGCAAAGGAGAAGGAACATTGAACAGTTCAGAAGCACAAAAATGCCTGGATGATCTCTGGAGGGAATACTGTGATTCCCTCCGGGCAGACCCAGGCCGCAGGGCGGAAGTGGAAGAGCGGTGTATTTCCCACGGCGAAGTGAAAATGCGCTATGGGATGGAAGTGATAGGGGAGCCGGGGCCGGAGGGCTACCCGGTGTACATTGCCCTTCACGGCGGCGGCAGCGGTGAAACGCCGGACATGAACAACAGGCAGTGGGAACACATGAGTGTGTATTACAAGGATAGTGTGAAATGCGGCATCTATGTGAACCCCAGGGGAGTGAGGGATACTTGGGATACCCATGCCAACCCGGAGTCATACCCTCTCTATGACAGGCTTATCGAGAATCTGGTGGCCTTCTGCGGGGCGGATCCCAACAGAGTTTACCTGATGGGATTTTCCGCCGGCGGGGACGGGGTCTATCTGGTGGGACCTCGTATGGCGGATCGGTTTGCGGCCCTTCACATGTCGGCGGGACATCACAATTCCGGGAGCCTGGTAAATCTCTACCGCACGCCCATCCAGCTCCAGGTGGGCATGAACGACACCGCTCACGACCGCTGTTATGAGACCGTGCGGTATCAGGATTACCTGGAGTCCCTGCAGAAAGGGGATCCGGAAGGGTATATTCACAATGTTTATGTGCATGTGGATAAACCGCATAATTTCGGCGACAATGTCCAGGAGGATCAGACCGTGCTGGTGGACAACCGGGTATGGCTTTCCCGGGGCACGGTCACAAGGCGCAGGGTGGATGCCAACGCAGTACACTTTCTGGAGCAGTTTCGGCGGGATCCACTGCCCGACAGGGTGATCTGGGAGCTGGATGCCAGGGAGAGGGCTGCACAGCGGAGCGTGGAAAGTTTTTACTGGCTCCAGGTTCCGGGGGAGATCAGGAAGGGAACCATTGTGGCGCGCCTGGACCGTGAGACCAACAGCATTGTGGTGGAGCGGGACGACACGCAGGGACGTGCCAGGGCGCTCTTAAATGACAGCATGCTTGATCTGGATCGTCCGGTGAAGGTGGTATTCCCTGACAGGTACAGAAATGTCCACAATGTGGTCAGAACGAAAGAGACCATGGAAGAGACGCTGAGAGAACGGGGAGACCGGAATTATATTTTTTCTGCCAGCCTGCCGCTGGCGTTCGACTGGGCCTGACAGAGCCCGGATGGAAAACGGAGGAAAACGGATATGATATTACTGCCAATTCCCAAAAAAGTAGAGGAAAAAGAAGGCAGCCTGATGTTGCGGATGAATACCATGATTATGATGGATCAGTCATGCCCTCAGGGGGCCCGCGTCTATGCAGGGCAGCTGAAGGAGGAGATTTCCACCTGGGCCGGCCTGAAGCTGGACATCAGCAGGGGAGTTTTCCGCAAGGGGGATATTCTGCTGAAGGTGGATGAGTCCCTGGATCAGGATCACTACAGTCTGAAGATTGACAGAGAAGGCGCGTTCCTCACCGGCGGCAGTCTGCACGCTCTGGGGTATGCGGTTCAGACCCTGCGCCAGATCGTGCGTCAGAAGGCGGGGCTTCTGCCCTGGGTCTCCATTGAGGATGAGCCCGACATCAAAAACAGAGGATTTTACCACGATGCCACCAGGGGCCGGATCCAGTCCATGGAGAACCTGAAGAAACTGGCTGACACCCTCTGCTTCTACAAGATGAACCAGCTGCAGCTGTATGTGGAGCACACCTACCTCTTCCGGGATATGACGGAGCTTTGGAGGGACGAGGAGCCCCTGACGGCGGAAGAGATTATGGAGCTGGATCAATACTGCTATGACAGAGGCATTGAGCTCATTCCCTCCCTGGCTACCTTCGGTCATATGTATAAGCTTCTTGGCACCAGAACCTGCGAAGATCTGTGTGAGATGCCTGACAGTTTCGGCAAAATGTTCTCCTTTGAGGACAGAATGGCGCACCACACGGTGAATGTGTCCAATCCGGTCTCCATCGCCATGGTGAAGAACCTGGTAAGGGAGTTCATGCAGCTGTTCAGGACGGATAAGTTCAACATCTGTGCAGATGAGACTTTCGACCTGGGCAAGGGCAAGAGCGCCAAACTGGCGGAGGAGAAGGGAACGGGCGTCCTGTATGTGGATTACATCAAGGAACTCTTCCAGTTCCTGGTGGACAACGGCAAGGTGCCCATGTTCTGGGGAGACATTATCAGCGGTCATCCCGAGCTGTGCCCGGAACTGCCCAAGGAAGTGATCTGCCTCACCTGGGGCTATGTGGAAAACCAGTCTGACTGGGCGGCCAAGATTATCCACAAGGCAGGGGCTCTGCAGTACCTGTGCCCGGGAGTGTGCGGATGGAATACCTGGGTCAACTACATGAGCGGCAGCTACAAGAATATTGTCAGGATGTGCGGGTTTGCCAGGCAGTACAATGCCATCGGCGTCCTGAACACAGACTGGGGCGATTTCGGACATGTGAACCAGCCCATCTTCTCCATTCCCGGCCTGATCTACGGCGCGGTGTGTTCCTGGGGAGAGAATGTGCCTGAGTACGAGGAGATGAACAGGCAGATTTCCATTCTGGAGTTCGGCGACGCATCGGGAGAGTTTGTGGGTCTTCTGGGAGAAGGCTGCGGCAAGCAGGTCTTTGGCTGGTACAATGCGGTGGCCATAAAGGAGTGGGCGCAGAAGGGCAGGGAAAGAGAAAAGATCCAGGAGCTCTTTGAAAAAGAAGACATGAGCAAGGTGCCCGACCGCAACGGAGCCATCGAGATTCTGGAGGCGAAGCTGAGGGAGTGCAGCCGTCATCTGGACAGCCGCAGCCGCTGGATCCTGGAGTGCGCTCATGTGGCGCTGGAGGCCACCAGGGTGTGGAACGAGACAGGTCTGTTCCTCTCCAATCTGCAGAAGGGCCAGAAGCCGGAGAACGGCGCGGCTATAGCGGGAGAACTGGAGAGATGCCTGCACTATTACCAGAGACTTTGGAGGGAGAACAGCAAGTCAGGGGACATCGACAAGATCTCCGATGTGTTCTGCTGGTATGCGGATCTGCTGCGCAGACCTGTGGACTGACGGCTGGCTGAGAGAAGGAAAAGTTGTAGTTTTATACAGGCTTGAGACAGGAAGATTGGTCAGAGTGTGAAAGGAGGAGCGCCAGAGGGCAGAATGCTTTTTTGGCGCTCCTGTCGGCATTTTAGAGAATAAAAATGATAGAAAGAGGAATGAAGATGAAAAAAGAGATTATCGGATATGTGGGCAGCGGAGAATTCACCAGGGAGGACGCCGGAAAACTGACAGGGATCAACCTTGCCTTCGGTGAGCTCCACAGGGATGGCAGCGTCACCTGCAACGGCTGTAAAGAGAAAATTGATTTGATCCCTCAGATTCGGCAGTGGAATGGAGATCTGCGGATTATTCTTTCCATGGTGCAGGCTGACAGGGACGCTTTCACCGTGTGCTGCGCTACGGAGGAAATGCGGGAGAAGGCTGCGGCGGCTCTGGCGGAGGCCTGTGTGAAATATGATCTGGACGGGGTGGATCTGGACTGGGAGTACCCTTGTGTGCCCTCCAACGGAAGCGCGGTATCCCCTGATGACAAACACAATTTTACCCTGTTCTGCGCTCAGATCCGTAAGGCCCTGGATGCTCTTGGGGGAAAGAAGCATTATCTGACCATCGCCGCCGGGGCAGATGTGTACTATGTGAACTGTACGGAACTTCCGGAGCTGATGGAATATTTGGATTATATCAATGTCATGACCTATGACTTAAAGTGCGGCTTCCACGCTCTGGCAGGGCACCACACGGCTCTTTTCTCCAATGTGGGAGATGTGTTCAGGAACAGCTGCGCCCAGGCCCTGGCTCTGTTTGAGGCTCACGGGGTCAGCGCGGACCGCCTGAACATGGGGGCTGCCTTCTACTCCAGGAAGTGGGTAGATCTGAAGGAGAACGGGAACCACGGTCTTCTGGAGCTCTGCCCCAAGGGCGGCGGATACGGCCCGGACTATGGTATTCTGGTAGAAGACTATATCGACAAAAACGGCTATACCTGCTATTGGGATGAGGAGGCTCAGGCTCCCTATCTGTTCAATGGCTCCACATTCCTCTCCTACGACGATCCCCGTTCCCTGAAGGCCAAGGCGGAGTATGTGAAGGAGAAGGGATACATGGGTATTTTCTACTGGGAGCACAAGTGCGACAGAACACGCACCCTGCTGGACACTCTGTACAAGGAACTGGCATAGGGCAGGAGAGAAGCTTATTCTTTTCTGCGGGAAGGATTGAATCAATATGTTTTCTGCGGAGTATTTTTCTGAGATAAAAGCTGCTTTTGACAGGCAGATGGCCCTGCTGGAGGACAGAATCCAGGCTGCAGGGCAGCAGGAGGCCGGACTTGCGCCCGGTATGGGAAAAGAATTTCTCCTTGGGAAGAAGGAAGAAATCCTGGGGATCCTGGGACAGTGCGGCCAGGATCAGGCGCAGGCTCTGACCTTTCTGTACAGCGCCATGCCCTTCAGCGATCTTCTGGACTATCCCGCCAGTTTGTTTAAGGCTTACGCGGAGCACGGGGTGTATCTGTGGCATGAGGGGGATTTTGCAGGCCGTGTGCCGGAGAAGATTTTTGCCAACTATGTGCTTCATTACAGGGTGAACAATGAGGATATCGCAGACGTGCGGAAGTTTTTCCACGACAGAGTTCTGGAAGCCGCAGGACGGCAGAAGGGCACCATGTATGAGACGGCGGTGGAGGTGAACTACTGGTGCGCCAGGGAGGCCACTTACCGGGCCTCTGACGGGCGTACCCAGGGGCCTCTGACACTGTTTTACAATGTGCTGGGACGCTGTGGGGAAGAGTCCACCTTTGGAGTTACGGCTCTGCGCAGCATAGGGATTCCGGCCAGGCAGATCTATGCCCCTCTGTGGACTCACTGTGACGACAACCACGCCTGGGTGGAGGCCTGGTGCGACGGAGAGTGGCATTTCCTGGGGGCCTGTGAGCCCGATGAGCGTCTGGACACGGGATGGTTTATAGAGCCCGCCTCCCGGGCCATGCTGCTTCACTCCAGGTGGTTCGGCAAGGACAGGCCGGAGGACGCCCAGGTGGGGCCTAAGGGTATGGCGGTGGTGCTGAATCATCTGGACCGCTATGCGGATACCACAAAGCTGTGGGTAAAGGCTGTGGATGAGGATGGCAGACCTGTCCCCGGAGCAGTTTTGGATTTCAAGGTGGCAAATCACGGCGAACTGGGAAGCGTTGCCCTGATACATACAGGGGAAAAAGGAGAACAATGCGGCCAGGCCGAGCTTATGACCGGGTACGGGGATCTGTATCTCTGCGCCGGCAAGGGAGATCTCTACGGTGAAAATCTGGTGTCCCTGGCAGGAGTGGGCCAGGAGGAGGAAGGGGCAGTGTGCACAGTGGTGCTGAAGAAGCAGCCCCAGTGCTGGGAGGGCTGGCGGCAGCTGGATTTCCATGCCCCCAAGACCTGTTATATTCACGACGGTCTGCTCACCCCCAAACAGCAGGAGACGGGAGCCCGGCGCCTTGCCCAGGCGGCGGAATACCGCCAGAAGAAAATAGAAAACTTCTACGACGCCCAGACGGCGGAGAAGGCGCTGAAGCGTTTTTCCGGCCAGGACAGGGAGCGGATGGAGGCTATTCTGAACAAGGCCCGGAGCAATATGGGTGAGATTGTAAAGTTCCTGGAGTGGGATCCCGGCGATCTTCTGCCGGTGGAGTGGAGAGCAGAGAAGAAAGATCTCTGGAAACTTCAGGCGTTGGAAGTCCTGCGGGAGAAGGACTGCTGGGATACCCCGGTGGAGGTACTTCTGGACTGCTGCAGGAGCGCCCTGCCTTATGCGGGGAAGGTGCCTGAGAAAGTATTCTTCAGATATCTGCTCTGTCCCAGGGTGTCCAATGAGATGTTAAGGCCCTGCAGGGAGGCTCTGGGATCCTGCCTGGATCAGGGAACCAGAGAGGCTGTGGAACGGGATCCCGCCTGTCTTCCGGCGCTGGTGGACCGCTGGGTGGTCTCCCTGCCGGAGGAGGAGTACGAGAATCTGATCACCTCCTGGGAAGGTTGCCTGAAAGGCGGTGTGGGCAGCAGGCATTCCAAGGAAGTGCTCTGCGTGAACCTTTACCGCAGCCTGGGAATTCCTGCCAGGCTCAGCGGCCTTGACGGCCGGGTGGAGTATTACCGTGAGGGCAGATTCACAGCTCCGGGGGATGCCGGAGAAGTGCCCTGCAGCCTGACCCTGCGGGAGGACGGTACGCTGAAACTCAGTGACTGGGAACACTACTCTCTGGATCGTTTTGAGGAGGACGGGTTCTATCGTCTGGGTCTGTGGGGAGAGACGGATCGCATTGAGAACGGGGAGCTCACCCTGGCTCTGCGGCCGGGCATCTACCGGATTTTCACGGTGAACAGGGAGAAAAACGGCGACCAGCTGGCCAATATGGCTGTATTTGCCCTCAAAGAGGGAGAACAGAAGACCATGACCATTTCTCTTAGGGAGGTGGCTGTGGAAGGCCTGCTCTCCAAGGTGGAGACGGAGGATTTTGACCTGAGAGATATGGACGGAAAGTCCCATAGGATCTCTGCCCTCACAGGGGAGAAAGCCCTGTTTTTGTGGCTGGAAGTCACCAGAGAACCAACAGAGCATATTTTGAATGAGCTGTTTGAGCGGAAAGAGGATTTTGCCGCCCTGAAGGCGCCCATTTTCATGGTGCTCAAGTCGCCGGAGGACCTGGAAAACCCCACCCTCCACAGAACCCTGGAAGCTTTGCCCGCTATCCACTGCTGTCTGGATGATTTTGGGGATAACTACCGGGCTTTGGCGGAAAATGTGGGAAGAAAACCCGGCAAACTGCCCCTGGCAGTGGTTCTGGAGAACGGAAACCAGTGCGTCTACAGCGATGCAGGCTACAACGTGGGACTTGCAGATATCCTCTGGAGAATTCTGCAGTGACAGTACTGGAATTTAGGAGATATTTATGATAGATTTTTTGAAAGAGGCTGCGGGGGTGGCGCCATCCCCCCGGCAGCTCATGTGGTACGACACAGGATTCTATGCCTTTATTCATTTTGGCATGAATACCTTCACCGATCAGGAGTGGGGAACGGGAAAAGAGCCTGAGAGCCTTTTTGATCCAAAGGGACTTGACTGCCGCCAGTGGGCACGAGTTTTGCGGGAAGCGGGAATCAAGGGCATGGTGCTTACGGCAAAGCACCATGACGGCTTCTGTCTCTGGCCCTCCAAGTACACAGAACACAGCGTGAAAAACGCTCCCTGCAAAAGGGATGTGGTGGCCGAGGCGGCCAGCGCCTGCCGGGAGGAAGGAATTCGCTTTGGGGTGTATCTCTCCCCCTGGGACAGAAACAGTGAACTCTATGGAACGCCGGAGTACAATGATTACTATTGTAACCAGCTGGAAGAACTGCTGACCCAGTACGGAGATCTTTTCTGTATCTGGTTTGACGGCGCCTGTGGGGAAGGACCCAACGGGAAAAAGCAGGAATATGACTTTCCCCGTTATATTGAGATGATACGAAAGTACCAGCCGGGTGCGGTGATTTTCGGAGGGCCGGACGTGCGCTGGTGCGGCAATGAGGCGGGCAGCAGCCGTGTCTCAGAGTGGGCGGTGGTACCTGGGGAACTGTATGAACTGGCAGATATTCAGACAGGGCCCGGCCCTCTTGCGGGAGAAGGCTCCCTGTCGTATATGGGATGCACGGACGGTCTGATCGGCAGTATGAGCAGTATTCTCTATTCCAAAGGCCTTGCTTTCCTGCCTTCGGAGGTGGATACTTCCATTCGTCCCGGGTGGTTCTGGCACAGCCAGGAGGAGCCCAGACCTTTGAAGAAGCTGTTTCAGATCTACCTGGGATCAGTGGGCGGCAATGCCTGTCTGAACCTGAACATTCCTCCCAACAGGGATGGCCTGCTGGATGAGCTGGATATAACCCGTCTCAAGGAACTTCGAGCCCTGCTGGACAAAGAATTTGGCACACCTCTGAAGGCAAAGGTGGAGAAGATAGACGGGAAGTATCCCACCCAGCCTGTGTATCTGGTGACTCTTGACAAACCGGTTCCCAGGGTAAAGTATGTGGAGCTGAGGGAGGATATCTCCAAAGGACAAAGAGTGGAGAGCTTTCGGATTGAGTATGCCGGCGGAGGGGATTATCCTCTGTTCCAGGGGACTACCATCGGAAACCGGAAAATCTGTGCTCTGACAGATCCTTTTGCGGAGCAGAACAGACTTCTGGATGACACCGGGGATCAGGTGGAGCAGATTGTGGTGCGGGTGACTGCCGCCAGAGGAGAAGTGTTTATAAAGAACATAGACTTATTCTAAAAATAACCTGTTTTCAATGACAAAAGATGCACATGCTCTTTCGAGTATGTGCATCTTTGTGGTTATGAAGAAAATCACTCCCGCTTTATGAGGAGAAAGAAGTTGTCTTTCCGTCGGAGAAGATGGCCAGGGTCCTTGCTCCGTCCTGGGAAGGGCAGGTGATCTCGAAGGTGTGGGGCGTGGTGGAAAGCTGGAAAGGAAGCTCCTGCACCGTTTTGTTGGCCTCGCAGGGGCTGAGTCTTGCCAAAGTCTCCTTCAGCACGTCCAGGCTGTCGGAATAGCTTCCCGTCTCGTCCCAGTGGGCCTGCTGTGCATAATAGAGCTTGCGCAGTTCCCATTTGCGCAGTTCATCCTCCGGAATGCTGAAATCTTTGGAGCTCCTGGGCTCGTCGGTGAAGAAGAGGAAAGCCCACAGTTCAGGATAGTGAATGTTGATTACCCCTGTGGGAGCCCACACCCAGTTGTCCTCCGGAAGGGGTCTTCCTGTCTCTTTGTCCAGGCGCTTGGCGAAGGCGCCTTCTTTAATGTCTACCTTCCACTGAACCCTGGAGAAATTCACACGGTAGTATTCGCCTGAGACAGGAGCGCGGTTCTCTGCAGCGCACTCGGACAGGGCTGCAAAAGGAATCACAATCTCCACGGACCAGGAGTGGTTGTGGGAGCCGGGTTTGTTGAGTTTTCCGTCAATGTACACGGCGGAGCGCAGGCCTTTAAGCTCCAGGCCGTTCACAGGCTTTCCGTTGTCCCGGTAAGCCTTGGTCAGAAGCAGATCCCAGGTGGTGTTCAGGGCGTTCATCTCATACTCTGTGTAAGCCTGGGTGTCAGAGTCCGGATCCACAAAGATCTCAAAGTCATTGTCCTGGAAAATTACGCTGTCGTGTTCTGTGAGAGTGGCCCAGATCTCGTCTCCCTCCAGCAGAGCGCCAAAGTACAGATTTTCGTGATCCCAGGCCATTTTCGCCCGGGTGCGGAACCGGGGCACAGGTCGGATGCTGCCCTCGATATCCACAAAATTGTCCGTGAAAGGGATGTTCCTCCAGAATTCCTTGTCCAGGTTGCCGTCCAGCTGGAAGGGCTTGTCGTTAAACCGGCAGGCGTAGATGGGGGGATGAAAGTCCACGGCCGGAATGGGAATGCGGTAGTTCATGCTCACGTTACCTCTCTTTCTGTAGAGAAACTGCTCCGGGATGTGCTCCCAGAGCAGTTTCCGTCTTTATGTCTCTAAGTATAACCCTCGGCGGAAAAAAATACAAGGAAGGAATCTGCTGTCAGGGCAATTCTTTTCACAGGGTCATGTCCTGAGGGATCTCAAATTCCAGCAGCTGTACTTCCTGACCTGTGAGGCGGCGGCTTCTGGGGTCAGGCCCCTGTCCTCCTATGGAGACACTTGCCCTTCCTTTTTGGAGCAGAAGTTTTCCTTCCTGGCTGTAAAGGCCGAAGGCCCGGGCGGGAAGGTGGATCAGGGCCTCTCCCTCCTCCCCCGGGGAGAGCCGCAGTTTGCAGATGCCCTTCAGCTGGGCATTGGGAGTGCCTTCCCGGTGGATTTTCACATAGGCCTGCACGGTCTCAGCCCCTGCCCTGGCGCCGGTATTTTTCACGGAAACTCTGATGGTGACACCCTCTTCCGTCACCTGATCTTTGTCCGCAGTGGCCTTTTTGTAGGCAAAGGTGGTGTAGGAGAGGCCATACCCAAAGGGATAGAGAGCTTCCCCGGTCATATAGCGGTAGGTTCTTTCCTTCATGCTGTAGTCGGTGAAATCCGGCAGCACATGGTCTGCATGGTAGAAGGTGACAGGAAGTTTTCCCTCAGGGCAGCGATCCCCAAAGAGAAGCTCCGCCAGAGCCATTCCTCCCTGGGCTCCGGGATACCATCCCTGGATAATGGCAGGCACGTGGTCCTGAGCCCAGTCCACCCCAAGGGCGCTGCCGGAGAGAAGCACCAGGACCACGGGTTTTTTGCTGTCCACCACGGCTTTCAGCACTTCCTGCTGCAGTCCCGGAAGCCCCAGATCCGGCTTGTCCCCGCTTCCGTACTCGTTGTTGGCGTCCCCCTGCTCGCCCTCCAGCCCGGCGTCCAGACCCAGACATACCACCACCAGGTCGCTGCAGTCGCACACGCCCTTTACCTCGGCCATGCGGTCGTTTCTGTCCCCTATGGTCTCCACTCTGTCCCGGTACAGGTGACAGCCCTCGGAGAACATGACTCTCACTTCCTCCCCCAGATACTCCTGGATTCCTTCTGAGATGGTCCAGTACCGGGAGGCAGTTCCCTCATAATTGCCCACCAGGGCCTTGCGGCTGTTGGCGTTTGGTCCGATGACTCCCACCGTCTTCAGGGAGGACTTGTCCAGAGGCAGCAGGCCCCCTTCATTTTTCAGCAGTACCATGCTTCTGGCGGCAGCCTCCCTGTTCAGAGCCTGCATGGAACTGCTGTCCACCGCACTGTAAGGGATTTTGTCATAAGGATTCTCTTCCTCCCTGTCCAGCACGCCCAGCTTCATCCGGGCTGTGAACAGATTTACCAGAGCTTCGTCCAGGCGGTTTTCGTCCACCAGGCCCTCCTTTACCGCCTGCTTCAGGAAGTGGTACATGTGCCCGCAGTTTAAGTCGCATCCATTGTTCATGGCCATGGCGGCGGATTCCATGGGAGTGTCCGTGAGATGGTGTCCCGCGTGAAAATCTTCAATGGCCCCGCAGTCGCTGACCACATGTCCCTCAAATCCCCACTCTCCCCGCAGAATATCCTGCAGAAGCATGGAATTCCCGCAGCAGGGCACTCCATTGATACAGTTGTAGGCCCCCATAACCGCTTCCACATGTCCCTCCTGCACACAGGCCTGGAAGGCAGGCAGGTAGGTCTCATAGAGATCCTGTTTTCCCACCACCGCGTCAAAACTGTGCCGGATGCCCTCAGGTCCGCTGTGGACGGCAATGTGCTTGGCGCAGGCGGCGGCTTTCAGATAATTCTCGTCATGGCCCTGGATTCCCTTTACAAAGCCCACCCCCATGCGGGAGGTCAGGTAAGGATCCTCCCCGAAAGTCTCATGGCCCCTGCCCCAACGGGGATCCCGGAATATGTTCACATTGGGGGACCAGAATGTGAGGCCCTTGTAGATGCCCCGATCCCCCTTGGCCTGGTGCAGGTTGAATTTGGCCCGTCCCTCCGTGGAGACGGCGTCCGCCACCTGTTCGATAAAGTCCTCGTCAAAAGTTGCCGCCAGACCGATGGCCTGGGGGAACACGGTGGCCACCCCCGCTCTGGCCACCCCGTGGAGGGCTTCATTCCACCAGTTGTAGGCTTTCAGCCCCAGACGCTCTACCGCCGGGGTGTCGTTGACGGTCTGTTCCACTTTCTCCTCCAGGGTCATCTGTGCCACCAGAGCCCTGGCGCGGGTTCTGTACTGCCGGGTTTTCTCCTGATTTTTGGCTATGTCCATCTGCTTTCTCCTTTTCCGCACGGACTGTACCGTGCTGTTTTATACACACCGGCAGAAGAAGGAACCTTCTCTGCCGGATTGATACAGAGTGCTCTGTGCAGATAAGTATACTACTGAAAGAAGAAAAATGCATCCTGAATTTCCCATGGATTTCATTGTAACAGGTTCCAAAGGAGAGATAAAGACTATAGAATAAAATATAATATGCCATAGTAAAGATAACCAACTTTAGAGTGTAGAATATATGATACTATAGTAAAATTATGTTTATTCTTTAGGATAATAACCTCGGAAAAAATGTGAATATGCCGGGAATTTTCATGAGGGAAAGAATTAACAAAAAAACGGCAAAAAACTTGGAAATATTACACAAAGGAATTTGAGAAAAAAAGAAAATACATATGGATTATATATAATTTTTGTGTTATGATACTTGGAGCTTAAGTTATCTGGCATCAAGAAAGGAGATTAATAATTATGATGCAGGAATGGTTTAAGGAGGCCAAGCTGGGGATTTTCATTCACTATGGAATCTATTCACTTGGGAATGTGTCTGAATCCTGGTCCTTCCACAATGGAGCCATCTCATATGAGGACTATATGAAGCAGTGTGAGGGCTTTACGGCTTCAAAGTTTGACGCAAAAGCATGGGCTGATCTGTTTAAGCGCGCAGGGGCACAGTATGTGGTGTTGACTTCAAAACATCATGACGGCGTAGCTTTGTTTGACACCAAATATTCGGATCTCAGCGTGGTGAAGAAGACTCCTGCGGGCCGGGACCTGATCAAGGAGTACACCCAGGCGGTGCGGGAGGCAGGCATGAAGGTGGGCCTGTACTATTCACTGATTGACTGGTCCGATCCCCGCTACAGGACAGTGTATCCGGAAGGGTCCGATCCTCAGAATCATCTCAAGGACGTGTTTGCCACCCCGGCGGGAGGCCCGGAAGATCCGGAGAAATGGCAGGAATTTCTGGAGTTCAACAACAATCAGCTTAAGGAGCTTCTGACCAATTACGGCACGGTGGATCTGCTGTGGTTTGACGGGGACTGGGAGCGCAGCGCCAAACAGTGGAAAGCCAAAGAGTTCAAAGAGTACCTTCAGAGTCTTAACCCCAATATTCTGGTGAACTCCAGACTTCAGGGCTATGGGGATTATGAGACGCCCGAGCAGGGGATTCCCCTTCACGGCCCCAAAGGAGAGTGGGAATTCTGCACCACCATCAACAGTTCCTGGGGATACAGGGTACAGGATAATCACTACAAGACCAGCCGCCAGGTGGTGCGCATGTTCTGCGACTGTATTACACTGGGGGGCAGGATGCTCCTGGATGTGGGTCCCAAGGAGGACGGCACTCTGGACGAGAGACAGGTGAAAGTGCTGGAGGATCTGGGAACCTTTATCCATGACCATGAGGAGGCGGTTTTTGGCACGGGAAGAGGGCTTGACTACAGCCAGTACCTGGGAGGCAGCACCCTGTCAAAGGATAAGACGACCATTTACCTTTTTGTGTACGATAAGCCGGCAGAGTTTATCTGTGTGAAGGGCGTGAAGACCAGGGTAAAGAAGGTGAGCGTACTCCACACAGGTGAGGAGCTTGACTTTGATTATACGGGTTCTCTGCCCTGGAGCGGTATTCCGGGCACGCTCTGGATCCGGGCGGACAAAATGCAGCTTCATCCCCTGACAACGGTTCTGAAGGTGGAACTGGAGGGTGAAATTACTTATAATCTGGGCCATGGGGAAGTGGTGACTCAGAACGATTAAACTGTATGAGAACCTTGTTCAGGGAGGAATTTCCTGGCAGGGTTCTTTACACAATCTGGGGTAAAAGAGTACGAAATCTAGGCATTCTCTACAAAAAATCTGGGCATTATTTCAGCAGAAGTTACAAAAAATATCCTATAGATTAAATATTATTGACAATTTGCCGGATTAGAGATATCATTTACATGGTCACAGGTATATTATTGTATGTCAGTGACTGCTGCAAGTAACTCATAATAATATTTAAGGAGGATTATGTATGAGAAAGAAATTTGCGACAAGGATCTGCGCAATTGCCATGGCAGCGGCAATGGTGGCAGGCGTGGCGGGCTGCGGGAATGATTCCGCTGAACCCAGCGGCAGCGCTTCCGGCGGCAGCGAGTCCAGCGGCGGCGAGAGCTCCACAGGCGGAGAAGAGTCAGGGGGGGCAGAAGATCAGAGTCAGGAGACACCGGAAGAGACTTATGATTTCGGCGGTGCGGTTGTCAGAGTTAACGGCGGTATCTTCGGTGACTTGAATGAAGAGACCAAGTTGGATGATGACGGCAATGTAAAGCAGGGATATACCAAGAAGTGGGATATCGCCCATCAGCTTGAGGCAAAGTATAATATTAAAATTGAGTATGTAAATCTTACAGGTGACGACGGATACGAGACCGGCGACAAGATCCTCGCCACTTTCACCAATGGCGAGTGCTTTGCGGATATCTTCACCGTAGGCGACGACCTTGTCCTGAGTCTCAAGGACTATCTGGCAGATATTACCGCAGATGTGGACCAGCTGAAGCTGGGAAGCGCCTATGTGACACCCGGTACCTGGATGGGCAAGGTATATGGATGGACCTATGACAACATGGGAAGCTCCTATGTGCTTGTGTACAGCCGGGAATACCTGCAGAGTATCGGTATGGAAAAGACTCCCACCGACAAGTTCATGGCGGGCGAGTGGAGCTATGACGATTGCATCGAGTATCTTACCGAGATGAAGTCCAAGCTTCCCGACGGCACCTATCCTATCTCCGTACATCCCAATCACTGGGTGAGCATGGCGCCCGGAGCCAACGGCACCGTGTCCATCGATTCCAACGGCGAGATCCACATGGCAGACGAGGCTTATATTGAGGCTCTGGAATTCTATACAAAACTTCAGCAGCAGGGTCTGGCTCCTGCGGCAACCAATGTAAATCTTGACGAGGAGACCGGCGGTATCAGCGCTGACTTTGTCTACCAGATGCAGGATATGTGCGGCCCCACAGAGGCAAAGACATTTGTGCTTGGCATGGTTGAGGCATGGCAGTATGGTGATGTGAAAAAGAATGTAGGCGACTGGGGCATCGTTCCCTGGCCTTGGGGATCCCAGGTGACCTGCAGCGGCGATTACAAGACACTCAGCGATACATATCTTGTTCCTCAGTCTATCTGGACGGACGTGGTTGTTCCCAAGGCTGAGTACAGGGGAGCCGGCGCAAAGGAAATTCCTGATATTATACTTCACCAGATCGCACGTGACTTCTGTGACCTTGATGTTCCCGACGGCCAGGCGGCAAGAACCGCTATGTGGGAGGCAGAATCCAAGGGTGAGACTTATGTGAACATGGGTTACGATCCCGGAGATCCCGGCCACTTCTGCAACGAACAGGACATCGAAGTGTTTGACTGGCTGCATTCCAGATCCACCGTTGACTGGGGTCATGCGTTCAACAGCAACGGAGTTGTGCGTGTGAACAGAAACGGCTACTACGTTATCGCAGCCGGAAGAGATGCCAGATCCACAGGCGAGAACTTCAAGAGTGAAGGTGATGCCAACATGAAGGATCAGGGATTCAAGTAAGATCTGTCATACTTAGATAGAGTATATATTAATTGCGCTGTGTGGCTGTGATTTCTATGCAAATAGGGGCGCAGCCACACAATATTTAGAAACGAAAGGGCTGATGGGGTGAAAAAGAAAAAGAACAAAACCCGCATTCGCAATATATGCATTCTGGTTGCACTGATTGTCGTGGCGGTTGTGGCATATAACATGGCGTCCAGCGATGAATATGCCCAGACCCGCGATACAGTTCTGGCAAAATACCTCAGCTATGAGGATGCGTCCGCCGTATCGTATGATGCTTATCTCTCCCAGCATTCCAAGGCATATGTGGAGAATCCCACAGGCAGGATCGCCCTGGGCGCTTCCCAGTACGCGGAAGCAGACATGAACGGCCTTGCGGAGAGAAACGGTATTCTGTGGACGCAGGGTGAAGGCTCCGTCACCTACGACTTCAACGTAGCGGAAGCCGGTCTGTATTATATCCAGCTGACATATTATACAGACATATCCAGCACTCAGGCAATATTGCGCAATGTGTATATAAATGGGAAATTACCCTTTGACGATTGTAGAGATATCAGTGTCGACCGCCTCTGGGTGGATGACAACAAGGATTGGCTGATGAATACCAACGGCAACCAGGCCGCGCCCACCCAGGTACAGACAGCAGGGCCGGCATCTGCCTATATCAACTCCAATGACTGTGATACCCTGGGAAGTTATATGTTCTATTTTGGGAAGGGCAGCAATAAAGTGACCCTGGAGTCCACTCAGTCGGCTCTGGGAATCAGCGAGATTGCCCTGGTGCCCGCGTCAGAGATTCTGCCCTATGCCGAGTACCTTGACATGTGCCAGAAAGAGCTGGATGCGGAGATCATCAGCGCCAACAATGTGAAGGAAGGCGCCGTTATTGTCCAGGCGGAGGATGCGCTTGTGAAGTCGAGTTCTTCCCTGTCCCCTAACAATGACCGTACTTCCGTGGCGTCTCAGCCCTACCACGCCAGCAATATTGTGTACAATACCATTGGCGGCAAGAACTGGGCTTCTGCGGGACAGAACATCACCTGGAAGGTGGAAGTGGAAGAGGCCGGCCTCTACAAGCTGGGCGTCCGCTTTAAGCAGTACCTGAACAGGGGATTCTATTCCGCCCGCAGCCTGACGGTAAATGGGCAGCTTCCTTTTAAGGAGGCAGGCGAGGTCAGGTTCGACTACGGTCCTGACTGGCAGACTGCTTTCCTGGGAGGAGAAGATGGAGATTACTATTTCTATCTGGAAAAAGGGGAGAACACCATCACCATGACCGCCACTCTGGGCGAGCTGGCGGAGGCGGTGGATCTGGCAAGCAAGAGTGTGGATAATCTAAATAATCTATACCGTGAACTCACGGCGGTTACAGGGGCAGATCCTGACCAGTACCGTGATTATCAGATTACTACATATGTCTCTCATATGCAGGATGTTCTTGAAGTGGAGTACACCAGGCTGAACGCTGTGGTGGAAATGTTTGGCGAGAGTCTGGAAGTGTCCAACAAGACTTCCGGCGTGGTGGACATGATGAACTCCATGATCAAACTGATCAAGAAGCCTGACGATGTGGCCAAGTACCTGGGCGATTTCAACACCAAACTCTCCGCCCTGGGCGAGTGGGTCAACAGCATCAACAACCTGCCTCTGGAGATGGATTATCTGATGGTGGCAGGGGAGGGATATAAGCTTCCCAGTGCAAACGGCGGCTTCTTTGCCAATGTGGCCCATACCTGGAATGCCTTTATCGGTTCCTTTACCAATGACTTCAAAGTTCATGCCAAGGGAAACGAGGATGGTCAGAAGAAAGAAGAGCTCACAGTATGGGTGGCAACGGATACCAGAAAACAGTATGACATCATCCAGAAGATGATCAATACCCTTACCAGCAATACCGATTATGAGGTGAACCTGAGTATGGTGGGCGGCGACACAGTGCTTCCGGCAACGGTGGCAGGGGAAGGCCCCGACGTGGTGCTCCACTCCAGCTACAGTTCCCCCACTAACTTTGCATACCGCAACGCGGCCTATGACCTGACACAGTTTGCCGATTTCGAGGAAGTGTACAAGAGATTCCCGGCGGACACCAGGGCATTCCTGGAGTATGAAGGGGGCGTATACGGCCTTCCCGACCAGCTTTCCTTCCCTGTGATGATCTACAGGAAGGACATTCTGGAGTCTCTGAACCTGAAAGTTCCCGAGACCTGGGAAGAACTCATGGGCATCATTCCCTATCTGGAAGCTGACAATATGAGCGTGTATCTTGCCAGCAACGAGTACCTGACCCTTGGTGGCGGCACCAGTTCCACCACCGTTCCCGTGAACAGCATTTTCCTGTCCATGCTCTATCAGAAAGGATATGATCTGTACAATGAAGACCGCACAAGAACCCGTCTGGACGAAGTGGATCTGATGATGGTGTTCAAGGAATGGACGGAGTACTACACCAACCAGGGTCTGAATTACAGCATTAACCTGTCCACCAGGTTCCGCACGGGAGAGATTCCTCTTGCGGTGGTGGATTATACCTATGTCAATACCCTGAATGTGTCCGCGCCGGAGATCGCCGGAAAATGGTCCATCGCCAGGATTCCGGGCACGGTCAAGGACAACGGCACAGTGGATCACTCCGCAGCCTGCATGATTGCAACCTGCTTTATCGTTTCCTCCACAGTGGAGAAGGACGGCATGGCGGATGAGGCGTGGGATTTCCTGAAATGGTGGACCAGCGAGGAGACCCAGGCGGACTATTCCATGGAGCTGAAGGCAGAGAACGGTGAAGCGGCAGAATTCCCCGTGGCCAATATGGAAGCTATCGCCAACGGTGGATTGAAGGAAGAGTTCAAGGAAGTGGTGCTGTCTCTTCTGGGCGACCTGAGGGCGGAGCCCCAGACTCCCGGAGGCTATATTACCGGGCGTGTGGTGAGGAACGCGTTCAGCACGGTTGTAACTGACAATACGGATCCGGTGGATACGCTGTACATTCAGCTTGACGAGATCAACAATGAGATTACCAACAAGCGCACCGAATTTGGTTTGAACACGGCAGAATAGGAGGGGAAAGATGGCTGCTAGTAAGATATCTTTTAAGAGAAGGGCCCAGCTGACCCTTAGGGACATGAAGCGCGGCATCCCTCTGTACATTATGATTGCCCCCTTCATGCTGCTCTTTTTCGTATTCGTGGTCTATCCGGTCTTAAAGGCCATATGGTTCAGCTTCACGGATTTCAACGTCCTGGAGAAAGCGAATTTTGTGGGGCTGCGCAATTACCAGAAGCTGTTTCTTGACGACACGAACTTTATTACCGCTATCAAAAATACCTTTATCATAGCGGTGATCGTAGGGCCGGGGGGCTATATCATGTCCTTCCTGCTGGCCTGGATGATCAATGAGCTTCCCCACAAGGTGGGGACCGTTCTCACGGTGATCTTCTATGCGCCCAGTATGGCAGGTACCGCAGTGATCTCCGTGTTTACCCAGATCTTCTCCAACGACAGCAACGGTTATCTGAATGCTTTTCTGCGGAGCCTGGGAATGAACGATCCGATCCTGTGGCTTTCAGACAAAGAATTTATTATAGTAGTAGTAATCCTCGCTTCCCTGTGGATGAGCATGGGCGTGGGCTTCCTGTCCTTTGTGGCAGGTATCAAGGGCGTGGACGAGGCGCAGTACGAGGCGGGCGCCATCGACGGCATCCGGAACCGTTGGCAGGAGCTGTGGTATATCACGCTTCCCAATATGAAACCTCAGCTGCTCTTCGGCGCGGTTATGACCATCACCGGTTCCCTGTCAGTGGGTTCCATCGGTGACTCCCTGGTAGGTTTCCCCAGCCCCAACTATGCTTCCCACACCATCGTCAACCACCTGAACGACTATGGTTCCATCCGTATGGAGATGGGATATGCATCAGCAATCGCCGTTATCCTGTTCCTGATCATGATCGTATGCAACGGCCTGATCCAGAAGCTGCTGCGCAAGGTCGGAACTTGACGGGAGAGAGGAAGGGTGAATATGGAAACAATAAAGAGACTTTACCAGAATTATTTAAATAAGAAGAAGTCCAAGGATTTTACCCCTTTTGTGAAGAAATCCCAGAGAAGCTTCTGGGGAAATGTCATCCTGGGGCTGTTCCTTTTGGTGATGGCGCTTGCCTTCTTCTTCCCGGTGGTATACATGGTGAGCCAGTCCCTTAAGCCCATGAACGAACTGTTCGTATTCCCGCCGAAGATATTTGTGACCAACCCGACTTTTGACAATTACCGTGACTTTGCCAATGTGCTGGCCAACACAGTGGTGCCCATGAGCAGGTCCCTTTTCAACTCCCTCTTTGTGGTGGTGATTGGTTCCGTGGGCCATATTGTCCTGGCGTCCCTGTGTGCTTACCCTCTGGCAAAATACAAGTTCCCCGGGTCAAAGTTCTTTAACCAGATCATTGTGTACTCGCTGATGTTCAACTCGGCAGTTACCATGATCCCCAACTTCCTGACCATCGCGGGACTGGGAATGCTGGACACTCAGTGGGCCATCATCATCCCCGGTTTTGCCTCCACCCTTGGCCTGTACCTGATGAAGAATTTCATGGAGCAGATTCCGGACAGTCTTATGGAGGCGGCACAGATCGACGGCGCAGGATATCTGCGCATTCACTTCACCATTGTTATGCCTGTGGTGAAGCCGGCGCTGGTGACGGCGTTTATCATGGTATTCCAGAGTTTCTGGACCAATACAGGTGACAAGTTCATCTACACGGAAGCACAGAAGGGTTTTGCCTATGTGGTAGGTCAGGTGGCAAGCGGCAAGGTGGCCGGCGTGGGTACTTCCTACGTAGGTATCTCCTCGGCGTCCTCAGTGATCATGTTCGCAGTGCCGCTGATCGTGTTCCTGATCATGCAGAACAACGTGGTGTCCACAATGGCAACATCCGGCATGAAAGAATAAGAGGTGGCGTATGCAGAAATCAAGAAAGATTTGGAGTAGGTGCCTTGGTGGGCTTGCTCTTGTATTATGTGCCATCCTTGGATTTGGCACGGTGTCCTATGCAGCGGAGACTTATTCCTATGATATCTGGGGTAAAGTGGTCGCCGCACCGGCTGCATATGAGTTGGAAAAGACGGTATACGCATCGGAACTTGGCGTCAGCGGTTTTGCAACGGCTTCCGGCGTGTTTTATCGGAATGACAAAGTATACATCATTTTGAATGGTACTGTCGTTATCACCGACAAGGAATTTGAAACGGTTAAAACCATTACAGAGTACACAAGAGAAGACGGCACCCAGAGTACGGTGAATACCCCCAGCGGTATCTATGTCACAGAGGATGAGCATATCTACATCTGTGAACCGGACAAAGGGGAGATTATTGAGTTCGACCAGAACGGCCAGTATGTAAGGGCTCTGGGAGATCCTCACTGTATCGGTCTCAACACATCTTACAAGCCCAAAAAGCTTGTGGTGGACAGCGTGGGCCGTATCTACGTGCTGATTCAGAACTGTTATGAAGGTTTTGCGGAGCTGGATCCGGAGGGTAATTTCAACCGTTATGTGGGCGCAACGGAAGTGACCTACAGCCTGGTGGATCTGTTCTGGAGAAGTATTGCCACAGAGGAACAGCTCTCCCGTAGCGGACTGTGGCTGCCTACAGCCTACAGTGATCTGGCCATTGACAAGGACGGCTTTATCTTCGCCAGCGTGGCGGATGCCACGGAGAAGAACCCGGTGAGAAAGCTGAATTCCTCCGGAGAAGATATTTTGTCCACGGGAGAGTTTGTCACTCCTCCTATGGGAGACTATGAGAACGGCAGTTCCATGTCCAACTTAAATGCCATCGCTGTGGCGGATGACGGCAGATTTGCGGTTATGGACACCAATTATTCCAGGATTTTTGTCTACAGCTCTGACGGTTATCTGATGTATGAGCTGGGCGGATCCGGCAACGGTGAAGGGCTGCTCAGCTCTCCTGTGGCTTTCTGCTTTATGGATGACAAGATTCTGATAGTGGATGCTGTTTACCAGTCCATTGAAATCTTTGCACCTACCACATACGGCGGGCTGATCAACGCTGGTCTGGATGCACAGTCCAGATATGATTATGAGGAAGCTGCGGGCTACTGGCAGCAGGTGTTGGATATCAACAACAATTTCTACTATGCCAATCTGGGGCTGGGAAAATATCAGCTTCGGGTGGGAGAGTATGAGGCTGCAAAGGAGAACTTTCACCTGGGCGGCGACAGAGATTATTACTCCAACGCCTACAGGCAGGTGTCCAGCGCCTGGATGAACCGCAATTTTGGTCTGATTGTGGGAATTATTGTGGCGGTGATCGTATTGATGGTTGCCTGGAAGATTTACAGGAAATTCCGTCCGGCGCAGGAAAAGGATACGGCTCTTGCCAGGTTCTGGCGGAAGACCAAGTTCACTCTGTTCAAATGGCCGGGATATGTGCTCTCAAGTCCTTTTAAGGCATTTGACGATGTAAAGTATTATGATGATGGTTCACTCGTGTTTAGCGTGGTGGTTATCATTCTGTTTGGATGGATCAGTCTGATTAAGTACAGGTATACGGGCTTTATGGTGTCCTTTGTGGATATTGACAATGTGAATGTGCCCCTGATCGTGGGCAGCACCATTCTTCCCTATGTGGCCTTTATCGTGGGCAACTGGGCTGTGGGCGTACTGCTCTCAGGCAAGGGAAAGGTGATACATATCACAAAGGTGGTAGGGTATTCCCTGTATCCTGCCTGCTGGCTCTACCTGGTAGGTACGATCCTGTCCAATTTTGTCACAGAGGATGAGGCGGCCCTGGTAAGCGCCCTGTTTACATTTGGTATGGTGCTGTTCTTCTTCTATATGTTCATCGGAACCATCATGGTGAACCAGTATACCTTTACCAAGAATGTGGCGACGCTGCTCTTGTCAGTGGTGGCCATGCTGATCATCTGCTTTGTGCTGATGCTGTTTGCAACACTTCTTGCACAGTTTGTCAATGACTGGATGCAGATCTTCAGAGAGTTGTTCATGGTACTTTAGGGAGGAGGCGAAGAAAATGAAAAAATATAAATTCCTTACCTATGCCATGGTGGCGGGTCTTTGCCTTTCTTTCCTGGGTGGCTGCGGATCCTCCGATGAACCTGTGGCATTGGAGGAGTCCAGCTACTGGGAGGGACAGCAGTTTGACGCCGTGACCGGAACCGACTTTGTAAAAGTCGGGGAGAGCGGAAAAATGCAGCTTCTGCTGAATCCTTCCACGGGAACCATCCGCTGGCTGGACACTTCCACAGGAACTTACCAGGACAGCAATATGAGCCATGACGAGGGCAGGGACAGTCTGTCCAACGCGGAGCGCTCCGACCTGATGGTGAGGTTTTTCTCCGGCAGCAAGAATGCCAACAAGATCTACAATACCCTAACCAACTATGATTCCTACAGCATGTGTTCCAGCCGGGAGCAGCTCTCCTATCAGCTGCTGGACAATGGGGTCCGGATTCTGTACACTCTGGGCAGCGACGATGTGACCTACAAAAACTTTCCTTACGAGCTCACAGAGGAGAGGATGCAGAATCTGGTGGTGCAGTATCTGTCGGATTCGGAGGTTCGTACCCTGGAGTCTTCCTATTACACCAAGTTAAGCGACGGAACCTGGGTGCGCAATTTCAACGCTGACCTGGGCAGCCTGGCCATGAAGCAGCTCTACGGTTTCTTCTATGAGAAGGGAAAGTATACGGATGAGGAACTGATCGCGGATCTGGAGGCCCAGGATGCCCCTGCGGAGAACTATCCCACCAATCTGCAGATCAAGATTCCGGTGGAGTATGTTCTGGAGGATGAAGAGCTTGTGGTGAGAGTGGATACCACCATGATGGAGTCAGATGCGGAACATCCCATCAGCCAGCTGACACTGCTTCCCTATTTTATGACTTCGGATTCCACCAATGACGCTGAGGAGGGATATATGTTTATCCCCGACGGCAGCGGCGCGCTGATCTATCTGGACAGCACCAAGGACCGTGAATATCACTATGCGGGGGCCTACTACGGGGGCGACAAGCTCACAGGAGCTACTTCCTACAAGAGCGTGAACAATAAGCTGATGATGCCCGTATTCGGCATGAAGAATTCCAACAGCACGGTGTTCGGTGTCATTGAGGAGGGGGCGGAGGTAGCTTTTCTGGATGCCTATGTGAGTTACACGGACAATGGCGAGCCTTATTCCAAGATAAAGCTGACCTTTGACATTCAGCCTCAGCAGGCTGTTTCCTCCGGGGCAAAGAACGCCAACGGTGCTTTTACAATGTACAGGGCATCCAATGATATCTATGACGACGTGATTACCCTCCGCTATTTCTGGCTGGGCAAGGAAGCGGACTATGTGGATATGGCCCAGTGCTATAACCAGTACCTGGTGGAGAAGGGTGTGCTGACCAAGGAGGCGGAGGAGGACAAAGCTCCCTTCTATGTGGAACTCATGGGCAGTACGGACAAGACCAAGTATATGCTGGGAATTCCCTATGAGGGAACCCAGGTGCTGACCACCTTCAGCCAGGCCAAGACAATCCTGGAAGAGCTCACCGGCGTGGGCGTGGGAAATGTGAAACTGATCTACAGCGGTATGGTAAACGGAGGTATGAACCAGCGCTCTCTTGCCTCGGGTGTGAAGATTGTGTCCGGGCTGGGAGGAAAGTCTGGTCTGAAGAGCCTGAAGTCCTATGCGGATTCCGTGGGAGCTCAGATCTTCCCCAGCCTGCAGCTGCAGTCCGCCTACACCAAGACCAAGATGAGCAATGACATGTCGGCATGGAATATTGTGGGCGAGAGGGCACAGATTTACTCCTTTAACCCTGTGGACAACAGTGTGGATACGGAAGCGGATTATCCTCTGTATGTGGTAAATCCCTCCTATCTGCAGGATTATCTGAACAAGGTGAAGAAATCCTATTCCAGCAAAGTGGGGCTGGACACCATGGCTTCCAGCGACCTGTTTACATTCATCGGGACCAATTATGACAGCACTCATGTATCGCCTTCCACAGGCAGGACCCTGATGAAGGAGGCGGTGGGAGGATTTGCGGAAGGGCTGAGTCTGATGCTGTCCAATCCTTCCAGCGAGGCCTATGCCTACAGCACCTACTTGACGGATATCCCTACCACGGACAGCGGTATGAGGGTTCTGGATGCCTCCATACCTTTTGCCGGAATGGTTTTGGACGGTTACAAGGTTTACTCCTCCGAGTCCCTGAACCGGGAGAGCACGGATGTGCATCAGAATTTCATGCATGCTCTTGAGAACGGCAGCGTACCTAAGTTCACCTTCATTTACGAGAACAGTTCCAATCTGTCCGGAACCGAGCAGGAGAGCTATTTTGCAGTTGACTACAGTTACTGGAAAGACAGGATCGGCGCTTACTATGAGGAGTACAGCAAGTTCTACAACATGGTAAAGGGCGCGAATATTGTGGATCATGAGCTGTATGAACGCAACGACAAGCTTCGTGTGGTGACATACTCCAACGGGGTCAAAGTATACTTTAATTACAGTGACCTTCAGGAACAGATCGACGGAGTGGCTGTGCCGGCTTTCAGCTATGTAATAAAGTAAAGGAGGAGTTAAGATGAAAAAAGATACAAAAACGGCAGCCTCAAAGCCGGCTCTTTCATGGTATAAGAGAATGGACTTCTCCAAAAAGACGGCCTTGTGGGGATTTATCTTCCTGCTGCCGTGGCTCATTGGCCTGGTCTTCTTCTTTCTGAGGCCGCTGTTAAATATGCTGTGGTATTCCCTCTGCAGCATGGAGATGGTAAACGGTAAGTTTTCGGGTACCTTTATCGGAACGGGTAACTTTGAGTGGGTTATGGGAGTGAATGCGGATTTCAACAGGATGCTCTCGGAAGCCTTTACAAACATGGCGAAGGAAGTGCCTTTTCAGATCTTCCTGGCTCTGTTCATCGCCATGCTGCTGAACGGGGAGTACAAGGGGAGAGGTTTCTTCCGGGCGGTATTTGTCATCCCCATCATCCTGGCCACCGGTGTGGCTACCTTCAAGCTGCGTGAGGCATCCCTGGCGGATGTGACTTCTGAAGCCGTAATGAACATGGACTGGCTGAAGGACCTGGTGATTAACTCAGGTATCCCTACGGATCTGACGAACCTTCTGGTCACGTATGTGGAGAATATCTTCACAGTGGTGACTACCTGCGGTGTGCAGGTGCTGTTGTTCCTGTCAGGTCTGCAGGCCATCTCGCCCACCCTCTATGAGGTGGCCAAGATGGAGGGCTGTACCCAGTTTGAGACCTTCTGTAAGATTACGCTGCCCATGGTGTCGCCGACCATTCTGGTGTGTCTGGTGTACAGCATTGCCGAATCTTTTGCTCATGCAAAGGTCTCCTATGGAGATACGACCATAGAGTTTTCCAGTTTCATACAGAGCATTACGTTCAACGGCAATTCCAGCTACTACGGTTACGGCGCGGCAATGAGTTTCATCTACTTTGCGGCGACGCTGGTGACGATCGGAGTGGTCTGCGGCATTGTGTCCAAGGGGGTGTTCTATTATGACTAAATTGAGCAGAAAAGAGAGAATGCAGAAGGCCCAGGAGATGGCGGGTATCAGCTTCTGGGTGGACCTGCGCAAGGGGCGTCTGACGAAATATGCCATTCAGAAACAGATAAAGAGCATTGTTTCCATGACTTTCCGCTATGTGATACTGATCTGCCTGAGTTTCGTGGTTATCACACCTCTGTGGAATCTCATAAGGGATGCCGTCACTTCGCCGGCCATGCTTGGGGATAAGTCTACCATGTGGGTTCCTCAGCAGGTGTCTTCAATCTTTTTGGAGATATCCCTGTCCAAGAGTCTGCTGAACTACGGGGCCAGCCTGGCCTATACCCTGCTGACCACCATTGTGCTTACTTTCCTGCAGGTGCTCACCACAGGGCTTGCAGCATACTCTTTCGCAAGGCTGAAGTTCAAGGGCAGCAATATTCTGTTCTTTTTCGTAGTGCTGACCATTGTGGTGCCCAGCGATTCCCTGATGCTGGCCCAGTATGCGGCCTTCCGTAACTTTGATATTTTCGGACTGATCGGCCTGATCAACGGCACCGGCGCCGGTATCAACATGATCGGGAAACCCATCTCTCAGTTTATCCTTGCAGGAACGGGCATGGGTGTCAAGAGCGGTCTGTATATTTACTTTATGCGTCAGGGCGTCAGGGGGCTTCCCATCTCTGTGGAGGAGGCTGCCCATGTGGACGGCGCGGGCTTCCTGCGTACTTTCTTCAGCATCGTGGTGCCCAGTATGTCCGGCTCCATCCTGACCGTGTCTGTGCTGAGCTTCCTGTGGAATTACACGGATACCTACTATGTGGGTCTGCTGAATCCCAATATCCGTCAGCTGTCCTACCAGTATTCCACACTGCAGGGCAATGTGCGCTGGGCTATCGACAGTGCGGTTAAGGCCAACAGGGAATGGCTGCCCATTGTGGACGCCACCAATCCTTTCGTGCAGACGGCCACCATTTCGGCCTGTGCCCTGATGGTAGTGCTGCCGCTGTTGGTAATGTATGCCTTTGTACAGAGACGTTTTGTACAGGGTGCCGCCAGGAGTGGTCTGGGCGGAGATTGATCTGCTGCAGTTTACGGCATTTTGCCGGAAAACAATAAAAAAAGAGCGATGTCTTTATACGGCATCGCTCTTTTTTGTTTAATTTTTTTCCAACCTGTGGTAAAATGGGATCGCAGGACAAAGTTTAAGGAGGATATGGAGATGAACAAGATTATTGGAAAAGCCCTTCCGGGCATGCCCTGGCAGGAGAGGCCCCAGGACTGTGACCGCCCCATCTGGCGCTATTCGGAGAACCCTATTATCGGCAGGCATGACATTCCCATCGCCAACAGCATTTTCAACAGCGCGGTGGTGCCTTTTGAGGACGGCTATGCGGGAGTGTTCCGCTGTGACAGCCTGTCTGTGAGCATGGATATCTTTGCAGGTTTCAGCAAGGACGCCATCCACTGGGAGATCAACCATGAGCCCATCACCTTCACAGGGGACGATGCGGAAGTGACCAAGAGGGAGTACCGCTATGATCCCAGGGTAACATGGATCGAGGATCGGTATTACATTACCTGGTGCAACGGCTATCACGGCCCCACCATCGGTGTCGCATACACTTATGATTTTAAGACATTCCATCAGTTGGAGAATGCTTTCCTGCCCTATAACAGGAACGGGGTGCTCTTCCCCAGAAAAATCGGCGGAAAGTACATGATGCTTTCCAGGCCCAGCGACACAGGACACACTCCTTTCGGCGACATTTTCCTGAGCCAGAGCCCCGACATGGAGTACTGGGGACATCACAGGTTTGTCATGGGTACCGTGCCGGGAGATCTGTCCGCATGGCAGTCCATGAAGATTGGCCCCGGCCCCTGCCCCATTGAGACGGAGGAGGGATGGCTGCTGATTTATCACGGGGTGCTCCGGACCTGCAGCGGCTATGTGTACCGGATGGGATGTGCGCTCCTTGACCTGGAGGAACCCTGGAAAGTGAAGATGCGCTCCAGGTACTATCTGCTGGCGCCGGAGATGATCTATGAGCAGGCCGGCGATGTGCCCAATGTGGTATTCCCCTGCGCGGCTCTGGCTGACGCCGACACCGGAAGGATCGCGGTATATTACGGCTGTGCTGACACGGTAACTGGCCTGGCCTTTACTACCATTGACAATCTGATGGAATGGATGAAGAAGTACCCCATGCCCGTATAAGGGAGAAAGGGAATAGGATGTTTTCAGAATCATATAGCAGTGAGATCAGGCAGTATTTTGACAGACAGATGATTCTGCTGGAAAACAGGCGGGAAGAACTGAAGAGGAAGGCGAAGGACCAGGGAAATGATCTTGGCCGGTTCAGCCATGTCCTGCTGGAACAGAAAATAGAGGAGATCCGGAGTGTGCTGTCCCAGTGCACTCCGGACGAGGGGGAGGCGCTACGGTTCCTGTACAGCGCCATGCCCCTGAGCGACCTTCTGGACTATCCTGCGACCCTGTACCTGGCCTATGCCAGGCATGGGGTGTACCTGTGGACGGAGGGGCCCTATGGGGGAAAGGTGCCGGAGAAGCTGTTTGCCAACTATGTGCTTCACCACAGGGTTCACAACGAGGACATTGCGGATACCAGAAGGTTTTTCTATGACCGGCTGCAGGGGAGGATCCAGGGAAAGGGCATGTACGACGCCGTTATGGAGACCAACCGCTGGTGCGCTGAAAATGCCACCTACCAGACCACCTTCCCCCGCACCCAGAATCCTCTGACCATGTTCGGGACCGGGGCGGGACGGTGCGGTGAGGAGGCGCCTTTCGTGTCCACAGCTCTGCGAAGCCTGGGGATCCCTGCCAGGCAGGTGGCTGCTCCCTGGTGGGCTCACTGTGACGACAACCACGCCTGGGTGGAGGCCTGGTGCGACGGAAAATGGCACTTTTTCGGGGGATGCGAGCCGGGATACCGTCTGGACAGCGGGTGGTTTGCGGGACCGGCCTCCCGGGCCATGCTGATAGATTCCGTGTGGTTTGGAAAAGACCAGCCCCTGGAGCCTGTGGCGGAACGGCCCAATATGTCCTCCAAGCTCAATCACATGGCCCTGTATGCGCCTACGGCTCAGGTGAAGGTGAAGGTGGTGGATGAGCAGGGCAGCCCTGTGTCCGGGGCCAGGGTGGAATTTCAGGTGCTGAACTATGGAAAATTCGGCACGGTGGCCTGTCTGTATACCGGGGCACAGGCCCACGGGGAGGAGGGCACGGTAAAACTGGACACGGGCTACGGGGATCTGTTTGTTTGCGTCTCCGCAGAGGACGGTTATGGGGAGGCCCATGTGTCCCTGGCAGAGGAGCACAGCTTAGGGGAAGGTCAGCCCGGGAGAACCCATGATGTGGAATGTGTGGTGGCCCTCAGAAAAGGCCTGCAGGATCTGGACCAGTGGAGGGATCTGGACCTTCGGGCTCCCGGGGACACTTATCAGGAAGTGAAACTGACGGAGGAGCAGGCTGTCTCAGAGGAGGCTGTCCTTACGGCTGCGGCAGAGTGCAGGCGGCGGAAGAAGGAGGGCTTCTATCAGGAAAGGGAGGCAGAGAGAGTTTTAGAGCGGTTCCAGGGGGAAGAAAGAAAGTCCCTGGAGGAGATCCTTCGGCAGGCCTGTTCCAACATGGGGGAGATTGTGCGCTTTTTAGAGTGGGATTTTGCAGGGCGCGTGACGGAACTGGTGAGAATGTACGGGCCGGAGGGGTGGAAACTGAAGGCGCTGAAGACGCTGCACACAAACGATTACTGGGATATCCGGGCGGAGGTGCTGGCGGAGTGCTGTATCTGCGGATCCCCCTATGCTTCTCAGCTGCCGGAAGATGTCTTTTTCTCCAGTCTGCTGGCGCCGGGTGTGGCAAATGAGCGGCCCAGAGCCTGCAGGGCAGCCCTGGAAAAGGCTGTGGGTGAAGGGTTGGGGGCCCGGATCAGGAGAGATCCCAGCTGTCTGTCAGAAGAGCTGGAGCGTCTGGTGGAATACCTGCCCATGGAGGAGTACGCAAACCTGGTGGCTTCCCCTCTGGGATGTCTCACAGGCTCTCTGGGAAGTCCTCTCACCAGGGCGGTGCTTGAGGTAAATATCTACCGTGCCCTGGGGATTCCTGCAAGGCTGCGCACACTGGACAGAACGGTGGAGTATTATGTGGACGGGCATTTTGTATCCGCGGCAGTCCAGAAGGAGAAGACTTCCGGAAAGCTGGTGCTGAGAGCGGCGGCTCCTCTGAAGCTGGAGGACTGGGGACGTTATTCCCTGTCCCGGTTTGAGAACGGGCATTTCCAGTCTTTGTTCCTGAAAGGAAAGAAAGAGACTTCCCAACAGGAGACTGCTCTGGCGCTGGAGTCCGGCCTGTATCGGATCGCCACCACCAACCGTCTGCCGGACGGCGGGCAGCTTGTGGCACTGTATGATTTTGAATTGAAAGAGAATGAGGAAAAACATGTGGAGATGATCCAGCGGGAAATCTCCGGAGGCAACCTGACGGGCAGATCCCAGGTGGAAGATATGGGGCTTTGCAGCCTTCAGGGGGAGGAAGTGATGCTTTCTTCTCTGAGCGGGGAGGGCAGGGCGCTTCTGCTGTGGCTTGAGCTCACCAGAGAGCCCACAGAGCATATTCTGAATGAGATGTATGAGAGCCGGGAACAGTTTGCGGCCCTTGGCTCCAGGGTATGTTTCGTGGTAAGGACGGGCAGCAGGTATGGTCAGGATGCCACCCTGAACCGGCTTCTGGGAGTTCTTCCCGGGGCGGTGCTCCTGACGGATGACTATGGAACGGCCTATGAGGCCTTGGCTCAGAGTACGGGACACACCCCCGGAACACTGCCCCTGGCCTTGGTTCTGAAGGAGGGGAGGACATGCGTCTATTCCGATTCCGGGTACAATGTGGGAATGGCGGAAACCCTTCTGAAGATGCTGCTTGCAGAGTGAGCCCTTGAAGATTCATTCTTTAACAGTTCCCAAGTGTGACAGCAGGGCATACAGAAATAGGAGAAAATATGAATTCAAATAAAAAGGTGACAGAACCATTTCCCAAGGAGTGCATGGGAAGCAGGTGCTTCCGGATACCGTCCATTCTGGTGACAGGCCGGGGGACTTTGATGGCGGTCTGTGACGCCCGCTGGAATCATGGACTGGATTCTGCGGGCAATCTGGAGACGGTGCAGGCAAGATCCCATGACGGAGGAGCTACCTGGGAGAGGCAGTTTATCAATCATTATGAGGATGTGGAGGACGGATCCGACAGGTGCATTTTCAGCGCTGGTTTTATTGACCCTGTGGCAGGGGAGGACAGCCAGGGAAATCTCTATATTCTGGCAGATCTGTGTCCGGCCTTTGTGGGGGCCTGGGCTGTGGATGGGATCGTGTGCGGGCAGCAGGGGGGAGGAAGGCATCCCAACGGCAGGCTTGCCCTGAAGGAGAGGGGGAGCCATACCTGTGCAGAGACCCAGGAGCTGAACCAGGACACTTACCCCTATTATGCAGGGAAGCCCGGGGAGGACGGGTTCCTGCCAGTGCTTGGCGTCAAGGATGACAAATCTTTTCAGGGGTATCTTTTGGACGATGAGATGTACCTGTATCAGCGCAGGGAAAACGGACCGGAAAAGGTGATGATCCCTCAGCTGAACGGGGAGGGAAAGGAGACTTCCCGCCTGATCCACGCAAACATCTTTTTTGCCAATTCTCCCATAAAGTCCTACCCGGCGTTCCATATCGTCTGCCGGGTCAGCAGGGACGGGGGAAGGACCTGGGGGAGGATTCGTTTTGTCAGCGGGCAGATTGACAGCCGGGGATTTACGGCGGTTTGTCCCGGTCGGGGATTGTCGTATCAGTATCAGGGAAAAGAGCGCATGATCTTCCCCATCTATGACAATAACCTGGGGGCGGAGTTTGCAAGCGTTATCTATACGGAGGACCAGGGTGTCACCTGGAAACGGGGCCAGAGAGCCCAGGAGACAGGGAAACTGGAAGACGGCCAGTATGTTAAGTCTTCGGAGTCACAGCTTGTAATTATGCCCGGCGGATACCTGAGAATGTATTCCAGGAATTTGATACGGGAGATTACCTACAGTGACAGCCGGGACGGTGGAGAGACCTGGAGTCCCTTTAAACGGGATCCCGGACTCAGGTACTGCGGCAACTGCATGGTGTCCGTGATCAACTACTCCAGGCCCATTGATGGAAAACAGGTTCTGGTGGCCAGCTATCCAGGAGGGGACGACCAGATCTACCACAGGGTGAACGGTATTATAGCCGTGGGACTTATTGACGAGGACACAGGGAATGTGGATTGGAAGTATCACTATCCGGTGAATAAAGCGCCTTATTATTACAGCTGTCTCACAGAGCTCCCTGACGGGGATATCGGTTTGTGGTATGAATATGAGGAATATGCCATTCAGTACAGGGTGTATACCATGGAAGAGCTGACCCAGGTCCAGGGATAGATATCCCGGTGTTGGAATGAGGAGAAGTGTCATGTTGGAAGTAATGTTGGTTAGTTCTTTGGAAAAAGTGGGACTGGAGGAGAATCCGGTTCCGCTGGGGGAAGGCGCGATCCTGAAGGTATTGTACGGGGAGACGGTGTCCTTTCAGATTGCCTGCAGGGCAGCAGGGACGGGAGCTTCCGAGCCCGGGAACTCAGGAGGACAGGGAAATAAGCTTCAGGTACATGCATCTGTGACAAAACAGGGGGAAGGGGCGGACGGTTCCCAGGAAAGAGGCTCCTGTGGGGAAAATGGTCCGGAAACGGATATTCCAGAGCTCAGGATCCGCCAGGTTCTGCCGGTTATGTGCAGGCGCAGCTGCAATCCGGACTCTGTGGACGAGGACTATCTGTTCTATGACGCAAGAATGGCGCCTGACCTGCTGCGGGATGTGGAAGGGGAAGTGGCGCTGGGGGAGGGCTGGCAGAGCCTTTGGGTGGATCTGACGCCCGGTGAGGCCACGGCCCCTGGAAAATACCGGCTTGAGTTTTGCCTTTCCCTGGAGGGGGAGGAACCTGTGGCGCGGGAGGTGGAGGTCTGCGTCCTGGACAGGCGCCTTCCGGCGCTGTCCATTCCCCACACAGAGTGGTTCCACTATGACGGAATTGTGGATTATTATGGGGTGGAGGCGTTTTCGGAGGAATTCTGGAGAATTTTCAGGGAGTTCCTGAAGGTATATGTGAAACGCCAGGGCAACACCATTCTGACCCCTGTGGTGACGCCGGCCCTGGACACGGAGGTGGGTGGAGAGCGGACCACCATACAGCTGGTGGGGGTAGAGCGGGCAGAGGGAGAATACCGGCTTGACTTTACCTGTCTGGATCGTTTTCTGGACATCTGTCTGGAGTGCGGTATCCAGTACTTTGAGATCTGTCATCTCTTCACCCAGTGGGGCGCTGACGCGGCTCCCAAGGTGGTGGCGCAGGTACAGGGGGAGGAGAGACGCATTTTCGGATGGGATACTCCCTCCGACGATCCGGAATATCTGCGGTTTCTGGAGGTTCTGCTTCCGGCCCTGAGAACGCATATGGAGGACAGAGGACTTCTGGGGAGGACATTTTTCCATATCTCCGACGAGCCGAATCTGAACTCATCCGGGTACCAGAAGGCCCAGGAGCATGTGCGAAGTCTGCTGAAGGGGTGTACCATCATTGAGGCGGTGAGCGATTATGCCTACTATGAGAAGGGTCTGGTGGACATTCCGGTGTGTGCGGTGGATCACATAGAGCCGTTTCTGGCAGGGCACACTCCCCGGCTGTGGAGTTATTACTGCTGTGCTCAGACAAAGGAAGTGCCCAATCGTTTTATCAGCATGCCCTCCTGGAGAAACAGGGTTTACGGGATTCTGATGTACTGGCACGGGATTGACGGTTTTCTGCACTGGGGGTATAATTTTTACAACAGCGCGTTCTCCAAGAAGAAGATCAACCCTTACGAGACGCCGGATGCGGACGGGACATTTCCCGCAGGGGATCCTTTCTTAGTCTATCCGGGGAGGGAAGGCGTGCCGGAGGAGTCAATCCGTCTGATGGTGCAGGATGAGGCGGTAAACGACTTTAGAGCTCTGTGCCTGCTGGAGTCTTTCCTGGGGCGGGAGAGAGTGATGGAGCTGATCCGGCAGGAGGCCGGGATGGAGCTTTCCTTTAAAACTTATCCCAGGAATGGGGAGTTTATCCTGGGACTGCGGGAGAAGGTCAACAGCCTGCTGGAGGAGCAGGAACGGGGGACGAGATGGAGGGGTTAAAGAAGTTGTACCTGGCCGTGGATATCGGGGGAACCTCGGTAAAGATCGGCCTGGTGGATGAGGATGGGAATTTCCGGCACACGTCGGAGTATCCGGTGAATTTTGACGGGTATGAGACTCCCATCCTGGAGACGGTGGTCAAAAGCTGCAGCTGCTTTCTGACCGAGCACAGGATTTATCCCCAGCAGCTGACGGGGGCGGGGGTATCCGCCACGGGCTATATTAATACGGAGAAGGGGTCCGTGGACGGGGGCGGCGGTTTTATCAGAAACTGGACCGGGAGCCAGATCAGGGAGAGGATGGAGGCGGATTTCCGCATTCCGGTGTATGTGCTCAACGATGCCAACGCTGCTGCGCTGGGAGAAGTGTGGCTGGGGGCGGCTATGGGCCGTAAAAATGTGGTGATGCTTACCATAGGCACCGGCGTGGGGGGAGGGATCATCACAGAGGCCAGGCTGCTTCTGGGCAGGCGAGGATTTGCAGGCGAGATCGGGCACATGATCCTTCACCGGGGCGGAAAGCGCTGCCACTGCGGCAATGAGGGCTGTCTGGAAAAATATGCCGCCATGACGGTTCTGGTGGAGGACGTCCGCCGGGCCATAGAAGAGGGAAAGGTGGACGGCACGGACACAGAGCAGGTGAACGGAAGGTGGATCTTTGAAACTATCGGGAAGGGAAACCGGGATCTTGAGGAGATTGCGGACCGGTGGATGGAGGATATCGCCGCAGGGATCGTGAATCTGGTATATATTTTCAATCCGGAGATGGTGATCCTGGGAGGGGGTGTGTCCTCCCAGAAGGAGCTTTTCATTGACAGGATCAGGGAGAAGGTGACGGGAATGCTGCCGGAGCTTTTCTCCAGAGACCTGGAGATTGTGGCGGCTTCCCTGGCCAACAGGGCAGGGATGGCCGGAGCGGTGTACTACTGCATGAAAAGCATGAGAGAAGGGACGGCCAGGGAAAAGGGCTGAACCGGGGAAGTGGAACTGCCCGGCAAAAAAGGGCAGGCGGAAAGGAGATGCATAATATGAAAAAGGAGATTCTGGACCGGATCAAGGGCGGGCTTGTGGTGTCCTGCCAGGCTTTGGAGACGGAGCCTCTCTACAGCTCCTACATAATGGGGCGGATGGCTTTCGCCGCCAAGGAAGGGGGCGCCGTGGGGATACGGGCCAACACGCCCCAGGACATTCAGGAGATCAAGAAAACGGTGGATCTGCCGGTGATTGGTCTGTACAAGGTGGTCACGGAGGGGTCGGATGTGTACATCACGCCCACCATGGAAGAGGTGGATGCGCTGATGGAAGTGGGCCCGGAGATCATTGCCCTGGATGCCACCGACAGAATGCGGGCAAATGGGATGACAATCAGTGAGTTTTTCCCCAAGGTCAGAGAGAAGTATCCGGATATGCTGTTTATGGCCGACTGCTCTACTTTTGAAGATGCACTCCGGGCCCAGACCCTGGGATTTGACCTGGCGGGAACCACTCTCTGCGGCTATACCAGGGAGACGGCGGGAACACAGATCCCCTGTTGCGATCTGCTGCGGAAAATGACAGAGGAGCTGACCATTCCTGTCATTGCGGAGGGCGGCATCTGGGAGAGGGGACAGCTGAAGGAGGTATTTACCTGCGGCATTCATGCGGCAGTGGTTGGCACCGCCATCACCAGGCCTCGTGATATCACCAGGCGTTTTGTGGATGCAATTGGGGGCTGACGATTATTTTTTTGCAAGAAAGGAAAGAATATCATGAGCAACATTGAGAAGTACCAGGGAATTATTCCGGCATTTTATGCCTGCTATGACGATGAAGGTCGTGCCAGCGGCGACCGTGCCAGGGATCTGGTCAGGCACATGAAGGCAAAGGGTGTGAAGGGGCTGTATGTCTGCGGTTCCTCCGGGGAATGCATCTATCAGAGCAAGGAGGAGAGGAAGCAGATTCTGGAGGCTGTGATGGAGGAAGCGGGCGGAGAACTCACCATTATCGCCCATGTGGCCTGCAACAATACCCAGGACAGCCTGGAACTGGCGGCTCATGCGGAGTGTCTGGGCGTGGATGCCATCGCCGCCATACCTCCTATCTATTTCCATCTGCCCGACCACGCGGTGATGCAGTACTGGAATGATATCTCCGGGGCGGCTCCCAACACGGATTTTGTGATCTACAACATTCCTCAGCTGGCAGGCACCAGACTCACGGTGTCTCTGTACCAGAAGATGCTTGAGAATCCCAGGGTGATAGGGGTGAAAAACTCTTCGGAGTCCACCCAGGATATTCAGATGTTCAAGGATGCCGGGGGAGAGGGGCATGTGGTGTTCAACGGTCCCGACGAGCAGCTGGTGAGCGGACTGGCCATCGGCGCCGACGGCGGCATCGGCGGCACTTATGGGGTGATGCCGGAGCTGTATCTGGCCATATTTGACGCGGTGGCCAAAGGGGATATGGCCAGGGCAAAGGCGATTCAGAATGATGCCTGCAGGATCATTTATGCTCTGTGCGGCTGCCACGGCAATCTGTACGCGGTGATGAAGAAGGTTATGGAGCTTCGGGAGGAGATACAGCTGGGCGGGGTGAGAAAGCCTCTGGCGAATATAGTCCCGGAAGATATGCCTCAGATTCACAAGTGCGTGCAGATGATCAATGAGGCCATAGGAAAATATTGTCATTAAATATGGAATATGCTAGAATGAGAGAATAGATGCCCGCAGAATCGGGCGAGGAGGTATAGCATGAAAATATATGCAGCTAAGGATTACAACGATTTAAGCCGTAAGGCGGCAAACATCATCTCCGCTCAGGTGATTTTAAAACCCAATGCGGTTCTGGGCCTGGCCACCGGTTCCACGCCCGTGGGAGCATACAAGCAGATGATTGAATGGCACAAGAAGGGGGATCTTGACTTTTCCAGGGTCCGCAGCGTGAATCTGGACGAGTACAAGGGGCTTTCAGGGGATCATGATCAGAGCTATCGGTATTTTATGAATCATAATCTGTTTGACCATGTGAATATTGACAAGGCCAACACCAATGTGCCCAACGGGCTTGCGGAGGACCCTGCCGCAGAGTGCCGCCGTTATGACCAGGTGATCCGGGATATGGGGGGGATCGACCTGCAGCTTCTGGGCATCGGCGGAAACGGGCATATCGGCTTTAATGAACCCTGTGATGTATTTGAGAAGGGCACCCATGTGGTGACGCTGACGGAGGAGACCAGGAAGAGCAACGCGAGATTTTTCAGTTCCATCGACGAGGTTCCCACTCATGCGCTGACCATGGGCATCCAGGGGATTATGTCTGCCGGGAAGATTCTTCTTCTGGCTTCCGGTGAGGCCAAGGCCAAGGCGGTGTATGACTCCTGCTTCGGGCCTGTGGTGCCTGGGGTTCCTGCTTCCGTGCTGCAGCTGCACAGGGATGTGATTGTGATTGCGGATGAGGCTGCTCTTACCCTGGTAAGGGAGAACGAGAAGTGGGGAGGCCAGATCTATGATAATTAAGAACGGCGCTGTCTACCAGGAGGATAAGACTTTTGTGAAAAAGGATCTGTACCTGGAGAAGGGCAGGATCGTGGAAAACCGTGATCGGGTCAGCGACACCACGGAAGTGGACGCGGAGGGGCTTTATGTCCTTCCGGGTCTGGTGGATGTGCACAGTCACGGGGCTGTGGGATGTGATTTCTCAGACGGCAGCATAGAGGGGCTGAAAAAGATTCTGGCCTACGAGTATGCCCATGGGGTTACTTCCTATTGTCCTACTTCCATGACCATTGACAAGGAGGATCTGCGGAAGATTTTCCGGGAGATGGGGGAGTGGCAGGACGAGCCTGGGCTTTCCCATGTGGCAGGTATCAATATGGAGGGGCCTTTTCTGGACAGTTCCAGGAAGGGGGCTCACAGGGCGGAGTGTATTATGTGGCCGGATGTGGCGTTTTTCCGGGAGTGCAATGATTCCTGCAATCATCTGATCCGTCTGGTGACGCTGGCTCCTAACACGGATGGGGCCATGGATTTTATCCGGGAACTCCACGATGAGGTGGCAATCTCTCTGGGGCATTCCGCCGCGGATTATGACACGGCCAGGGCGGCTCTGGATGCCGGAGCCTGTCATGTGACTCATCTGTTCAATGCCATGCAGCCTATGGGACATCGTGCGCCGGGGCTGATCGGTGCGGCTTCTGAGGATGAGAACTGCAGGGCGGAGCTGATCAGCGACGGGATTCATGTGCACGGCAGCATGGTGCGGGCGGCTTTTAAGCTTTTCCCGGGAAGGATTGTGCTGATCAGTGATTCCATGAGGGCTACGGGCCTGGAGGATGGGACGTATGACCTGGGCGGGCAGCAGGTGACGGTGAATGGAAAGCTGGCCACTCTGGCGGATGGGACCATCGCGGGCTCTGCCACTAACTTGTATGACTGTATGCGGACGGCGGTGTCCTTTGGGATCCCGGTGGAGGAGGCGGTGGCTGCGGCTACCATGAATCCTGCCAGGAGTATCGGGGTGTTTGGGGAAGTGGGTTCGCTGGCTGCCGGGAAGAGGGCGGATGTGGTGCTGGCTGATAAGGATTTGGGGCTGGTGCGGGTGATATAGAGTTTGGGGAGGGGGCTCCCGGGGAGGGGCTGAGGCCCGGGTTCTGGGTGGCTCCCGGGGGACGGACTGAGGCGGGTTCTGGGGGAGCTCCCAGGGGCGGTTTTGGGGGTCTCCCGGGGAGGGGCTGAGGGCGGGTTCTAGGGGGCTCCCAGGGAGGGGCTGAGGCGGGTTCTGGGGGTCTCCCAGGGACGGCCCGTGTCCCGGCCAGGGGTGTCTTGTTCGGCCACTCCATGGACGTTCCGGGGAGCCCTGGCATCGGCAAGACGCATCATAGGATGCGCCTCGCCGAAGGTCTCCCCTCCACATTTCGTGCGTGCCTTCACAAAACACCCCTGTCCGTGCCCCGTGCCTGTTTCCGGCAGGAGTGTGTCTCCCTCTTCACAGTTTGTGTGTCTTCACAAGATGCTTCAGTCTGTGTCTTGTGTTTGTTTCCAATAGGAGTGAGTCTTTTCGGTACAGTTAGTGTGTGCCTTCACAAGACTCGTTAGTTTGTGTCTTGTGTCTGTTTCCGATAGGAGTGAGTCTTTCCGGTACAGTTAGTGTGTGCTTTCACAAGACTCGTTAGTTTGTGTCTTGTTTCTGTTTCCAATAGGAGTGAGTCTTTCCGGTACAGTTAGTGTGTGTCTTCACAAGATACTTCAGTCTGTGCCTGTTTCCGGCAGAAGAGAGTTTGTTCTGTAGAATGGGTGTGTGTTTTCACAAGACGCGTTAGTTTTGTCTGTTTTTGGCAGGTGTGGGTTTAGGGATGTGTTTTTAGGGTTTGTAGTGTAAGATAGGTTTTAGTTGTTAAAGTGAATAGGGACATCACAGGTGCCGGAGAGTTGTTTAGGAAGTGTCAGTAGGATTCAGATGGTGGTTCCTTGGGCTTGGTTCGGTGAAAAGGGAAGCGGGTGAAAGTCCTGCACGATCTCGTCGCTGTGAGAGGGGAGTTCTGCTTTGCTGCTGTCGGTTGGGCGGTGGTTTGTGTCACTGGGGTTTCCCGGGAAGGCCTTAGCAGGGTGTTGATGCTCAAGTCAGAAGACCTGCCTGTTGATGGGTACTGTTCAGCCACGAGGAATTGGCTGGTACGTTGGAATTGGTGTTGCTCTTTCTGCCGTTGGTGTGGAAAGGGTCATGCGGTTTCTTAGAATATGCACAGGGAGGTTTGTTTGAACAGGGCTCCAGGTGTATTTTTGTCGTGCTTGCTCCTGCGGTTGTGCAGGAGTTTTTTTGTGCACAGATTTATGGGTGCTGGCAGCGATGTAATGGTGTGAAGCAGGCGTTTTGATTTGTCCGTTGGGACGGGAGGAATGAAATGGAGAATAAGGGCAGCAGGAAGTGGATTGCCGGGGTAGTGGTTCTGGCGGTTGCAGTGTTGGTTCTCGTGGTGGTGTATGGTGTGTTTCGGGAGAAACCTGTGGAGGGGAGTAAATCCATTGTGATTGAGGTGGTGGACCGGGATGAGGGGAAGATTGAATATCAGCTAAAGACAGACGCGGCTTATCTCAGGGAGGCCATGGAGGAGGCTGAGGGGCTTTCTTTTTCGGGCGCGGAGAGTGAGTATGGGATGATGGTGGACACGGTGAACGGAGTGAGAGCGGATTATGAGGCGGATGGGGCTTACTGGTCTTTCTGTGTGAATGGGGAGTACTGTAATTATGGAATTGACACACAGCCAGTGGAAGATGGGGATGTATTTTCCATCGTATATACTTCTGCCGGACAGGAGTGAGGGGAAAGAAAAAGCTGGGGGCGGGGGATGTGGCTCTGATTGGGATGATGGCCGCTTTCCTGGAGGCCTGTAAGGCGGCTCTGGCTTTTCTGCCCAATATTGAACTGGTCAGTTTCTGGATTATTTTGTTTACGATTTTTTTCCGCTGGAGAATATGGTTTGTGATTCCGGTGTTTCTTCTGGTGGAGGGATGTATCTACGGAATGGGGCTTTGGTGGATCCAGTACCTGTATGTGTGGCCTCTGTTGGCCGGGGTGAGTTTTATCTTTAGGAAAGAAGAGTCGGTTTGGTTCTGGAGTGTTCTTTCATCGGTATTTGGTCTGTTGTTTGGTCTGCTGTGCGCTGTTCCCTATGGGGTTATGGGAGCTGTGGACGGGGGGCTGAGGGCAGGGCTGTACGCGGGTTTCGCCTGGTGGGTGGCGGGGATTCCTTTCGACCTGGTTCATGGGGTGGGAAATTTCGTGGTGATGGCAGTGTTGTACAAGCCGGTTCGTTCTGCCTTGGGGAGAATGAATTCTTAGAAATTGAGCCAGTAGGTAAAAAGAACTCACAAGTCCATGCGAATCCTCAAACTGTGTTGCCGCACAGTTCGGGGATTCTTCTTCATATCTGATGCTTTATATTTTAGTCTTCTTCGTCCATGTTTTGGGACAGGGGGAGGGAGAAGATAAATTCGCTGCCCTCTCCTTCCGTGCTGATGACGTTGATATGTTCCTGGTGGCAGTTGATGATCTCTTTTACAATGGAAAGGCCCAGGCCGGTGCCTTTTTTGTCCCGGCCTCGGGAGAGGTCGGATTTGTAGAATCTGTCCCAGATCAGTTTCAGCGCTTCTTTTGGGATGCCGATTCCGGTATCTTTTACAGAGATAAAAAGTTTGCTTTTCTTGATGGATGTCTCCACTTTGATAATGGAATCGTGGTGGCTGAACTTGATGGCATTGTCCAGGAGGTTGTAGAGAACCTGCTGGATTTTGCCCATGTCTGCGTAGACATACAGTTCTGTGCCTGTGAGGACAAGCTCGATGGCGATGGTCTTCCTGCGGCAGGTGCCTTCGAAGGAGGCGGCGGTGCTGCGGATGACGCTGTTGATCTCGAAATCTGTCCTATCCAGGAGCATTCCTGTGGTGTTCAGGTTGTTCAGGGTCAGGAGGCTGTTGGTGAGTTTGGCCAGGCGTTCTGTTTCGTTCAGCACAATGTTCAGGTATTTGTGGTGGGATTCCATGGGGATGGTGCCGTCGATCATGGCCTCCAGATAACCTCGGATGGAGGTGAGGGGGGAACGGAAGTCGTGGGAGACGTTTGCCACAAATTTCTTCTGGTCGTCCTCCGCGCCTGCAATCTGGCTTGCCATGTAATTCAGGCAGGCCGCCAAGTAGCCGATCTCGTCGTTGCTCTCCACCTGGAATTCATAGTGCATATTGCCGTTGGCATACTGTTCCGTGGCATAGGTGATTTTGCGCAGGGGAATGTACACGATCTCCGTAAAAAAGATCAGGATGATCAGGGACAGCAGCAGCAGGATCACCAGGGTGATATAGGAGATGTTCAGAAGGCTGTTGCAGAAGGCCTCGATCTGCTCCATATCGCAGTGGATTACCACATAGCCTTTTACCATATAGTTATAGGTGATGGGGGAGAGGACGGTGAGAACATCCTGGTCAAAGCTGTCAAAAAAATTGTTTACCATGTAGTATGAACCGCCGGTGGAGGTGGGATCAAATTTTTGAATTCTTATCTCTTCTTCCACATTGATGGGGGAGTCTGAGTCCAGAATCAGGCGGCCGGAGGGGTTGATAATGCGGATGGTGGAATTTAGGTAAACGGATAAGTAGTCAAGTTGGGTTTTGACGGTCTCCAGGTCAATTTCACTGGCATACAGTCCTGTGGCGTAGGTGCCGGAGATAAGGGAGGCCTCCTGGTAGATGTCCTGGGCTTTCTCCCGGATCAGGCGCTCCCTGGTCATGCTGGGCACAAAGGTGGTGACAATGATAAAGCTGAATACGCCAAAGATAAAGTATGCCAGTATAAATTTTGGATAGAGGGTCTTTTTCATGGATTCCGCACCTCAAATTTGTACCCAATCCCCCATATGGTGGAGATTTTCCAGTTAGCGTGATCCTTGATCTTCTCCCGCAGGCGTTTGATGTGCACGTCCACAGTGCGGGTGTCCCCAATGTATTCGTATCCCCACAGCTGATCCAGGAGCTGTTCCCTGGTGAAGACATGGTTGGGGGAGGAGGCCAGGAAGTATAGAAGTTCCAGTTCCTTGGGGGGCATGTCTATGGTGCGTCCTTTGTAGTGGACGGAGTAGTTGGTCAGGTTCACGGCCAGGTCGGTGTAGTGTACGCATTTTTCATCGGTGGCAGCCGGGGCGGCGGTGACGGTTTTGTAGCGGCGGAGCACGGCTTTGCATCTGGCCACAAGTTCTTTGGAGTCGAAGGGCTTCTCTATATAGTCGTCCGCTCCCAGTTCCAGGCCCAACACTTTGTCAAAGACTTCTCCTTTGGCGGAGAGCATGATGATGGGAACGGGATATTTTGCCCTCACTTCCCGGCAGACCTGGTAGCCGTCCATGCCGGGAAGCATGATGTCCAGAAGGATCAGGCTGGGGACAAAGCTTTCCATGGCGGGCATTACCGATTCCCCGTCATTTGCGATCAGGGTCTCAAAACATTCTTTTGTGAGGTAGAGGGAGATCAACTCTGCAATGTTGTTGTCGTCGTCAACAATGAGGATTTTTTGTTTGCTTACCATGGGGGGTCCTTTCTGCATGTTGCGAGTAGTTTTAGTGATGGCGTCAGGGCAAGGGGCTGTGGGCGTCAGTGGTGACAGGTTTTTGGGGATTAGCGGAAGGTGACGATGGTGACGCCTGCGTCGCCTTCTCCGTATTCTCCCAGGCGGAATTCTTTGACGTATTTCAACCGTTTCAGGTGGCTGTGGACTGCGTTGCGCAGAGCTCCGGTTCCTTTACCGTGTACCACTCTCACGCTGGACAGGTGGGAGAGATAGGCGTCATCCAGGTATTTGTCCAGGGTGGGAAGCGCCTCGTCCACGGTCTTGCCCAGAAGGTTGATCTCAGGGGAGATGGTGAGGGCTTTGGAGAGTTTTGCTCTGCCTGTGGATCGCTGCTGGGGGGAGGAGGCTGTGGTGCTCTCTTCCACATAGGCCAGGTCTTTTACATTGGTCTGGGTGCGCATAATACCGCACTGGACAAAGAGGGCTCCTTTGGCGTCGGGGAGGGTGCTGACGGTTCCTTTCAGGCCCATGGAGATAATCCTCACAGTGTCGCCTTTTCGGAGTTTCTTGGGGTCCAGTCCTTTTGTCTGGGGTTTGGCGGCAGAAGCGCCCACGGAGAGGCTGCTGTTCTTCTCGTTGATTTTGTCCCGGACTTTCTGGCGTTTTTTCTCCAGATCCCGAATGTCCATATCTGCGCCGGCCTTGTTGAAGTCGCGGATGGTCTCGTCTGCCACTTCTTTGGCTTCCTGAAGGATTACCCGGGCTTTCTCGTTGGCCTCCCTGAGAATGCGGTCTTTTGCCTGGTCGATCTTGTCATTTTTCTGCTGCAGCTGCTCCTGGAGAACGCGGATGTTTTCTTTGTGCCTGGCGATCTCCTGCTTTTCTTTTTCAATGGTAACGCGGCTCTGTTCCAGATCCGCAATCACATCCTCAAAGCTTTTCTCTTCTTTGCCGATCTGCTCTTTTGCCGCGGCGATAATGTCGTCGGACAGGCCCAGCTTGGAGGAAATGGCGAAGGCGTTGCTCTTGCCGGGAATGCCGATAAGGAGTCTGTAGGTGGGCTGCAGGGTCTCCACGTTGAATTCGCAGCAGGCGTTCTCCACAAAGGAGGTGGAGAGGGCGTAGATCTTCAGCTCGCTGTAGTGGGTGGTGGCCATGGTGCGGATGCCTCTGTCGTGGAGGTAGTTCAGGATGGCAATGGCCAGGGCCGCTCCCTCCGTGGGGTCCGTGCCTGCGCCCAGCTCGTCAAAGAGGCAGAGGGAATTCATGTCCGCATGACCTAAAATGTGGACAATGCTCTTCATATGGGAAGAGAATGTGGACAGGCTCTGCTCAATGCTCTGTTCGTCCCCAATGTCAGCAAACACTTCCGTGAAGACGGAGAGCTCGGATCGGTCCAGAGCGGGAATGTGGAGTCCGGCCTGGCCCATGAGGGTGAAAAGTCCCACTGTTTTCAGGGACACTGTCTTGCCCCCGGTGTTGGGGCCGGTGATCACCAGAAGGTCAAAATCTTTCCCCAGGTGAATGTCTATGGGCACCACTTTCTTCCTGTCCAGAAGGGGATGGCGTCCTTTCCGGATATGGATGTACAGGTCGCTGTTGAAGATGGGCTGGGTGGCGTTCATCTCCAGGGCCAGCTCTGCCTTGGCGAAGATAAAGTCCAGAAGGGTCATGAACTTCTGGTTGTCCGACAGTTCCTCCGTGTGCTCCCCGGCCTGGGCGCTGAGGGATGCAAGGATTTTCTGGATCTCTTCTTTTTCTTCCAGCTCCAGCTCTCTCAGCTGGTTGTTCAGGTTGACGATGGCGGCAGGTTCGATGAAGAAAGTGGATCCAGTGGAGGACTGGTCGTGGACCATGCCGTTTACCTGTCCCTTGTACTCTGCTTTGACAGGGATGCAGTAGCGGTTGTTGCGCATGGTGATTACGGCGTCCTGAAGGTAGGTGCGGCAGGATCCACTGAGCATATTGGTGAGCTGGCTGTGGATCCTGTCGTTGGTCTGAATCATGGATCGGCGGATGGTCTTCAGTCTGGGGCTGGCGTCGTCTGCGATCTCGTCCCGGGAGAGAATACAGCGGTTGATCTCGTTGGAGAGCTGTGTCAGGGGGGAGAGTGCTTCAAAGTATTCCTCCAGGGTGTCTTTTGGCAGATCTTCTCGCTCCCTTCTGCCGTAAGCCTTGATACGGGAAACATTGTCCAACAGGGAGGCAATGTTCAGCAGCTCTTCAATGGACAGGGTGCTGCCGATCTCCAGGGATTTGATGCATATGCCCATATCCCGGTTGCTGCCAAAGGAAGTGCTGCCGCAGCGGAAAAGGCGGCCCAGGGCGTCGGCGGTCTGGGTCTGGTTTCTGCGGATCTCTTCTATGTCCGTGGAGGGTTCCAGCTCCCGGCACAGTTTTTTCCCGGGCTGGGAATTGGCCTTTGCCGCAAGCAGTTCAATGATTTTATTGTACTCCAGGGTGTTTAATACTTTCTGGTTCATAAGATGCTCCTTTTTTATGATATTGAAAAAAGTATAGCATGATTTCGGGGAAAAGGCGAGAAAATTTTGGCGGGGAATTGCCTGGGAGAGCAGGGGTGTGGAACCTGTGGGGGAGGGGGATGTGGGAAGGAGCTTTTGGCAGGAAGGCGGACAGAAAAAAAGCACCCGGGGCGACGCCCTGGATGCTTTGGGTAAGTCTGAAATTGTGGAAAAAATTCCCCGGGAACGGTTCCTTACTGAGCTTCGGGGGATGCTTTCAGCTGCTCATAGATGCTGCTGATGGAGTGGCCGTAGCGGGTGGATCCGTTGGAGGCAATATGGATGCCCACCACTTCTCCCTTGCTGTTCAGCAGGGGACAGCCGCTGGCCCCGGAGGTGGTGAAGGTGTCTGTGAGGATATAGTAGAGATCCGTGCCGTCGTCAGAAACTACGACGCAGGGATATAGATTATCCTCATAGATATACTCGCTGTCCAGGCGTGCTGCCAGGTAGATCATGTCGCCCGGTTTGCAGGGCTCGGAAGCCATGGGGAAGGCATTCATGGCGGAAGTGTCTTCCACTGTGAAGGCGGCTACGTCTTTGGAGGCAGTCTCCACCGCGCCGAAGGCTGTGGCATCGGGCACAGGAAATACGCCGCTGATGGTGCCGTCGGCAGGGGCGTCGATATCTTTCATAATGTCATAGATCTCTCCGCCCTGAACATACTCGGGAAGCGCTTCGCCGGATATGTAATCTTCATCCCCGAAAAAGTGGATCGCTGTGATCAGGAGGGGATTTTCCGTAAGGTCGGTCTTCATCAGGAAGGAGGTGCCTGCCGCATAGGATCCATCCGTGGTCTCCCACTGGACGTCGAAGACGGCGTTGGCGGGCAGTGCCTCAAAATCCGGAAGGGGAAGGTAATCCGAGTCCGGAACTTTGGTGCCGGTGGAATCTTCCACATACTCGCTCTGGCAGAGCTCGTCCACAATCTGCTCCAGATCCTTGGGAGCCTGGCTGTCTGAGGCATCCTGGGATTCCGGCTCGGATTCAGACTCAGAAGAGCGGCTTTCCGACTGGGAGGAGTAATCTGATAAACTGCTGTTCTCATCAGGTTCGGTGGCACCTTTGTCGCCGCAGGATGCCAGGAACAGACAGCTTCCTGCCACCAGGAGTGTGATAAGTTTTCTTTTCATAGTGTTATAATCCTCTTTCTGAAGTTTTTGTTTGGACTTATGAGAAACATTATACTTGTGGAAAAGAGTTTTGTAAATATGGTTAAGGAATGTTTCGGGAGATTATTTTGTGTATGTTCGTATGTGATTTGGAAACTGTCAGACAATTATTTTGGCGGATAGATGACTCGTCTTGAGGCAGATGAATTGCCGCCGGAATGTTTTCGGAAGGAGTCCCAGGGGTCTGTCCGCACTGGAGCGCGGGATGAAAAAAGAAAAAGATTGTGGTAGCCACCAGTGGGCTGCTGTGGTAAACTCAATGGATAAATATGCAGGAAAATCCGGCGGGGCCGGGGGAGGATATTGTGAAAAACAAGTATCAAAAGACAATTTATGCCTGTTTTGTGGGCTACATTGTGCAGGCGGTTGTGGTTAATTTTGTGCCTCTGCTGTTTTTGACGTTTCAGAGTACCTATGGGATTTCTCTGTCGAAAATTACAGCGCTGGTGACGGTAAACTTTGGGGTGCAGCTGACGGTGGACCTGCTGTCGGTGGGATTTGTGGACAAAATAGGCTACAGGGCGTCCATGGTGGCGGCACATCTTTTTGCGGCCGGGGGGCTGGGGCTTCTGGCTCTGCTGCCGGATCTGTTGGAAGATCCTTTTATGGGGATTCTGGCGGGGGTTGTCCTGTACGCTGTGGGCGGGGGGCTTTTAGAGGTGCTGGTGAGTCCGGTGGTGGAGGCCTGTCCATCCGACCACAAGGAACAGACCATGAGTCTGCTGCACTCATTCTACTGTTGGGGGCAGGTGGGGGTGGTGTTCCTCTCCACGGTGTTTTTTAAGGCGGTGGGAGTGGGGCAGTGGAAAATTCTGGCCTGTCTGTGGGCGCTGCTGCCTTTGGTGAATGGGTTTGTGTTTACCAGGGTTCCCATTGCCCCTCTGATGGAGGAGGGGGAGAAGGGGCTTTCCGTCAAGGATCTGGCGGGGATGAAGATTTTCTGGGTGTTTATGCTTATGATGATGTGCGCAGGGGCCAGTGAGCAGGCTGTGAGTCAGTGGGCTTCCACTTTTGCCGAGAAGGCTCTGGGGGTCAGCAAGATGGTGGGGGATCTGGCTGGACCTATGGCGTTTGCCGTTCTTATGGGCAGTGCCAGAGCATTCTATGGAAAACATGGTGAAAAGATTGATCTGGACAGGTTTATGATTGGAAGCACTGTCCTCTGCGGGCTCTCCTATCTGTGTATTTCCCTGGTTCCCGGGCCTGTGGCAGGTCTGGCAGGCTGTGCCGTGTGCGGGCTTTCTGTGGGAATTCTCTGGCCGGGGACTTTCAGCAGGGCCGCCGCTGCTGTGCCCAGGGGCGGAACGGCGCTGTTTGCCCTGATGGCCCTGGCGGGGGATCTGGGCTGTTCCGGCGGACCTACGCTGGTGGGGATGGTGTCCAGCTTTTTCGGGGAGGATCTGCGCAGGGGGATTCTGGCCGCAGTGCTGTTCCCGGTGCTGCTGCTGTTTGGGATCAGGGCCTGCAGAAAGTGTTTGGGTCAGGAGAAGCAGCCGGTTTGATTCATTCTTGTAATCTGCCCGGAAATATGATAAACTCAGGTAAGTTGCGGTTATTCATAATGGGGTCCAGAAGTGTGTCTGCAACTTGCTTTTTAGACACGCTTTTTAAGGAGGGAGAGGGTTAAATGCCGGATTTGCAGCCAAGCAGCCAGAATGATTTTATGGTCGAAAGAATTAAGGTAAAGCCGGTGAACAGGAAAAAACTGCTTCGGCGGACTCTTTTGACAGTGGGGCTGGCGGTGCTTTTCGGTCTGGTGGCCTGTTTTACTTTTCTGATTCTGGAACCGGTTATCAGTAACTGGCTTTATCCGCCGGAGCAACAGGGAACGCAGATGGTGGTTTTTCCGGAAGACCAGGATGAGATGTCGCCGGAGGAGATGCTTGCGGAGAATCTTCCTGTGGAGAGTCCGTCCCCGGAGCCTCAGGGAGGCCCGGAGGAGGGGCAGAACCCGGAGGGAGAACCTCAGGAACCTACCCTGCGGGAACAGGTGACGGAGATTCTGGCAGATATTCCTCTGGAGCTGCGGCACTACAAGGAGCTTTTCAGTGCGTTGTCGGCCTATGTAAATGAGCTGAATCATTCTATGGTGACAGTTACGGCGGTGACATCAAATATTGACTGGCTCAATGATGTGCGGGAGAGCAGGAATCAGTGCCCGGGGCTTATTTTTTCGGAAAATGGCATGGATCTGCTGATTCTCACAAAGTACAGTGCGGTGATGTCTGCGGAACGGCTGCTTTTGACTTTCTGGGAGGGCTCACAGGTGGAAGCGCGGTTGAAGCAGTACAATGGGGAGATGGATCTGGCGGTGCTGACGGTGTCCCTGGAAGAGCTGCCCCAGGGGCTCAGGTGGGAGAACGGTGCGCTTCCTATGGCGAAGTTCGGCACTTCCAATTTAAGAAACCTGGCAGGCACTCCAGTGGTGGCTCTGGGCAGTCCCATGGGTACAAGTAATTCCATGGGGATGGGCATGATCACTTCCGGTGGAACGGTTCTGTCCATGACGGACAGGAATTACAGGCTGATTCAGACGGATATCAGCGGGAGTCAGAATGCCGGCGGTGTGCTGTTTGACCTGCAGGGGCAGGTGCTGGGGATTATCACGGACAACAAGGTGGGGTCGGATATGAAGAATATGATCACTGCATATGGCGTCTCGGAGCTGCAGAAGGTTGTGGAGAAAATGGCCAACGGCATTCCCCTGGCTTACATGGGTATCCGGGGGGTGGACGTGCCCCGGGAGGCCAATCAGGAGCTGGGTGTGCCCTATGGGGCATATGTACAGGAGCTTGAGATGGATTCTCCGGCCATGCAGGCGGGAATTCTGCCGGGGGATGTGATCACGAAAATGGATGACAGGGTAGTAGGTAATTTCAGCAGCTACAGCACTGCTTTGATGCAGATGGAACCTGGGCAGACGGTGCATGTGGTGGTGATGCGCCAGGCCCAGGAGGGATATAAGGAAATGAGTTTTAATATAGAACTGAGTGAGGTGGAATAAATGAAGTTTATCAGGGAGTTAAAGGAAGGTGACAGGGCCGCCGATATTTATCTGTGCAAGCACAAGCAGGCGGCGGTGACGAAGAACGGGAAGCCCTATGAAAATGTGATTCTGCAGGACAAGACGGGCACCATTGACGCCAAGGTCTGGGAGCCCAACAACCCCGGCATAGGCGAATATGATACGCTCAATTACATAGAGGTCCACGGGGATGTGATTAGTTTTCAGGGGGCCCTGCAGTTGAATGTAAAGAGAATCCGGGTGTGTCGGGAAGGGGAGTATGATCCGGCGGATTATCTGCCAGTGAGTTCCAGGGACAACAATGTCATGTACCAGGAGCTGCTGGAAATCGTCCAGGGTATCGGGAATCCTTTTTTAAGGCAGCTTCTGGAGGCCTTTTTTGTGAAGGATGTGGCTTTTGTCAAGGCATTCCGCACTTCTTCCGCCGCGAAAACGGTTCATCATGGTTTTGTGGGTGGTTTATTGGAGCATACTATAAGCGTGGCAAAGCTCTGTGACTATTATTGCGGCTGCTATCCTGTGTTGAAGAGGGATCTGCTGCTGACGGCGGCTCTGTGTCATGACATCGGAAAGGTGAAGGAGCTCTCTCTGTTTCCGGAAAATGACTATACGGATGACGGGCAGCTTCTGGGGCATATCGTTATGGGCTCCCAGATGGTGGCTGCGAAGGCGGAGGGGATCAAGGATTTTCCTCATGGTCTTCTGGCTCAGGTGCAGCACTGTATCCTGGCCCATCATGGAAAATACGAGTATGGCTCGCCCAAACTGCCGGCTCTTATGGAGGCCGTGGCCCTGAATTATGCCGATGACACGGACGCCAAGCTGGAGACGTTTAAGGAGATCCTGGAAAATAACAGGGAAAATACAGGCTGGCTGGGATACAACAGGCTGTTTGAATCCAATCTGAGGGCTACCAGGGAGTAGGGTTGTATTATTCAATGGAGGGATTTGTACCAGAAGCGGGTCGGCAGGCGGGGTTACGGATGGTGCGATTCAATGTTGGATATCAGTTTTAGATATAATTTAGAAGCGATTTCTGATGTGTGAAAAGTGCAGTGAAACAGCAGAAGGATTACATTTAGAATGGGATATATGAATGTGGACAGGAGGATGTAACTATGAAGGTGACGGAGAGTATTGTATATGTGGGGGTCAATGACCATGAGGTGGATCTGTTTGAGGGGCAGTACAAGGTGCCCAATGGAATGTCTTATAATTCCTATGTGATCTTGGATGAGCAGGTGGCGGTGATGGATACGGTGGACGCCGCTTTTGGGCAGCAGTGGCTGGAGAATCTGGAGAGGGCTCTGGAGGGGCGCAGGCCGGACTATCTGGTGGTACAGCATATGGAGCCGGACCATTCGGCCAGTATTCCTCTGTTTCTGGAAAAGTATCCTGATGCCCAGGTGGTCGCCACGGCCCAGGCATTTCGGATGATGGGGCAGTATTTTTCCATGGGGGATCAGGTTCGGCAGGTGGCTGCGGCTAATGGGGGAAAACTGGAACTGGGGCGGCATACGCTGAATTTTGTCTATGCTCCCATGGTACACTGGCCGGAGGTTATGATGACATATGAGTCCGGAGAGAAGGTGCTTTTCTCGGCGGATGGTTTCGGAAAATTTGGCGCTCTGGACGTGGAGGATGACTGGGCAGGGGAGGCACGGCGGTATTATATCGGTATCGTTGGAAAATATGGTCCCCAGGTGCAGAAGGTGCTGAAGGCGGCAGGTGGTCTGGATATCCAGATGATTTGTCCTCTTCATGGACCTGTGCTGAAGGAGAATCTGGGCTATTATCTGGATTTGTATGATGCATGGTCTTCCTATAAGCCGGAGAGCGAGGGGGTTACGGTGGCCTATGCCTCCGCCTACGGCCACACCAGGGAGGCGGCGCTGTTCCTGGCGGAGGCGCTTCGGGAACGGGGGACGGAAGTGGCGGTATACGATCTGGCCCGGGATGATATGGCGGCGGCTGTGGCGGATGCGTTCCGCTGCAGGAATCTGGTGCTAGCTTGTAATACTTATAATACCGGGATCAATCCTTTTATGAATGATTTTATTATTCGGCTTGTGGAGCACTGCTACCAGAACCGCAGGGTGGCTTTGATTGAAAACGGTTCCTGGGCGCCTATGGCGGCAAAGGTCATGAGGGGTATGCTGGAGAAGGGCAAGGATATCACGTTTGCGGAAAATCAGATCACGATCCTGTCATCTATGAAGCCGGAGAATGAGGCAGGGCTGAAGGCTCTGGCGGAGGAGATTGGGTAAGGACAGCGGGAGAGTTCAAGAGAGGCGAAGGCGTTGTCTGGGGAATGAGCCGGGCAGTGATAAGAGCCGGGGTTTGAGCATTGATGTGGGCAGGGTTTGGGCAGTGATTTGAGTAGGGATATGGGCCGGGGTTTGGACAGTGATTTGAGCAGGGATATGGGCAGGGGTTTGGGCAGGGATTTGGACTGTCAGTCTGGGTCAGAGGGGTTTTGAAGCATGGTTGAGTCCGGGGAGTTGGAGGTAGACATATGGAGTTCCGCAAGAACGATATTGTGACAGTGGATATTGAGGATATCGGCAGTGAAGGGGAGGGCATTGGCAGGGTGGAAGGTTTTGCCCTGTTTGTAAAAGATGCTCTGCCCGGAGACAGGGTGGAGGCCCGGATTGTCAAAAATAAAAAGAACTATGCTTATGGACGTCTGGAGAAGGTGCTTGTGCCTTCTCCTTTTCGTGTGGAACCCAGGTGCGTCTGTCACAGGCAGTGCGGGGGATGCCAGCTTCAGGCCCTTTCCTATGAGCAGCAGCTTCTATTTAAAGAGAATAAGATCCGAAACAGTTTGATTCGTATAGGAGGGTTTGCTCCGCAGCAGGTGGAAGAATGTCTGGAACCCATGGTGGGGATGGAGAATCCTTTCCGCTATCGGAACAAAGCTCTGTATCCGGTGGGGGTGGACAGAGATGGAAAACTGGCAGCAGGTTTTTACGCCGGAAGGACACACTGTATTGTCCCTAATACGGACTGTCTGCTGGGAGCGGAGGAGAACAGGGTGGTACTTGAGTGCATCCTGGAGTATATGCACAGAAACGGCGTTGATGTTTATGATGAAACCACAGGCAGGGGATTAGTGCGCTATGTGCTGATCCGGAAGGGTTTTTACAGCGGTGAAATTATGGTGTGTCTGGTGATAAACAGGGACCGGAGAGTGTCTCTGCCCAGGCAGGAGGAGTTTGTAGGGGCGCTGAAAGAGATCAAGGGAATGACGAGCATCTCTATAAACTGCAATACCGGAAGGGACAATGTGATTTTGGGAAAGCATACATATCCGTTGTGGGGAAGGGATAGTATCACGGATGTTATCTGTGTGCGGGATATGACCCAGGAGGGGTATCCCCACACAGGCAGGCAGCTTGAGTTCCATATTTCACCCCTGTCCTTTTATCAGGTGAATCCTCTGCAGACAGAGAAGCTTTATAGCCTTGCACTGGAATATGCCGGTCTTACCGGGCGGGAAGTGGTATGGGATCTGTACTGTGGCATTGGCACGATCTCCCTTTTTCTGGCAGGCAGCGCCGGGCGGGTATTTGGTGTGGAAGTGGTACCTCAGGCGGTGGAAGATGCCAGAAGAAATGCGGCTGAGAATGGGATTGAAAATGCGGAATTCTTTCTGGGAAGAGCGGAGGAGATCCTGGGACAGGGAGTGAAGGGAGATACAGGCAGAGAAGAGCAGGAAAAAGGGCAGGCAGGCGGTGTAGGGGAATGGAAACGGACAGGCAGTGATAAAGCTGGTGAGGAAGGGACTGTGTGGAAACTGCCCTTGCCGGATGTGGTGGTGGTGGATCCGCCCCGTAAGGGCTGTGACAGCGCCTGCCTTGCTGCAATCCTGAAAGCCCGCCCGGATAGAGTGGTCTATGTGAGCTGTAATCCTGCCACCCTGGCCAGAGATCTGAAGGTGCTCTGCGACGGAGGATATGAACTGAAAAAGGTCAGGGGTGTGGACCAATTTGGGATGACGGTGCATGTGGAAGTCGCATGTTGTCTACAAAGGAAGGATTTGTAGAAATCCTTGAATTTACGCACTTTGCGAGGATTTTTAAGTTTAACCGAACACCTGAAATTGGAAAGAAAAAAGAGATTTCTCACGAGATTAAAGTGTCCGTAGTTATGGAACTCGTATGAGTGGACACAAAAATGTATAGTTCACAAACTCAATCATTACAGAAAAATTTTATCAACAACTGAATAATAGGTAAGTCATGCGAATGTTTGGTTCGCATTTAGACCGCTTGTTTTCTATATCCTTATGGTGTGGAGCAGGCGGTCTTTTTGATTTAAAATTGCCAGCATTCATCAGACACCTTAATAATCAAATTAAAAAGTAGGAGGACAAACAGATGGAGCAGACGGGCAAAAAGAGTATATGTGGGATTTTCGACCACAATGTACAGACGGAAAATGTAAAGATCAGCGAACTGCATGATTTTCAGGGGCATCCGTTCAAGGTAGAGCATGATATGCACCTTTTTGAATTATCAAAGAGTATTGAGGATAAGGGAGTGCTTGTGCCCTTGATTGTAAGACCAAACCCAATTGGATCAGGGTATGAAATCATCGCAGGGCACAGAAGAAAAGCGGCCAGCGAATGGGTAGGCATAGATACGGTTCCTGTGATGATTGTGCAGATGGATGATGTAGAAGCGACAATCGCGATGGTGGACAGCAATTTACAGCGGGAGCATATCAAGCCTAGTGAGAAAGCTTATGCCTATAAAATGAAGCTGGAAGCCACGAAGCAGCAGGGAAAGAAATTCACTGATACTTTGTCCCAAGTTGGGACGAAGCTGTCAAAGGATGTGGGAGAAAACGGAAAGCCCATACTTCGTTCGGATGAGCTTTTAGCAAAACAGGTTGGGGAGAGCCGGAACCAGATCGCAAGGTATATCCGTCTGACAAATCTTATTCCAAAAATCCTTGATATGGTGGATGAAGGGAAAATAGCGTTTACTATAGCGGTAGAACTTTCTTATTTGAAAGAAGAGGAACAGTATGAACTTCATGCGGTAATGGATTTGGAGCAGTGTACACCGTCTCTTTCACAGGCAAACCGGATGAAACGCCTGAGTCAGTCAGAGGGGATTGATATGGATAAAATGTATGATATTTTGGGAGAGGAAAAAGCAAATCAGAGAGAACAGATTAAAATTAGGGCAGATTCATTATCGCAATATTTTCCCGCAGATTTCACACCAAAGCAAAAAGTGGAACTGATAGAAAAGCTGGTCAGGGATTGGCATGAAAAACAGACAGGTATTCATAACTGTTCAGCTAAAAGAGCGGAAAAATCATGATAGAAACAGAAGATTGGAGGATAAAGTTATGGGTAGGAAAAAAGAAGAATTATCGATATTTGAACAAATGGGTGGCACTTACACAGAAAAAGACGGTATCTTATATCCCAATATCCGTATTGGCGAAGAAGAAACAGAAGCAATACAGGATACTTTTTCAGGAAAATACGGAGATTTATGGAAAAAGTATCTGAAAGAAAACCAGTCGGATAGATATTATCATTTGGTTCATTTAGGGCAGTTGAGACAAAAAGCGGCAGAAATCAATGAAGAAGCAAATGAATTGCTGGAAAGGATTATGCAGCAGTATTTACAGAAGCATAAACCGGAGAATCCAGATTCTACAATGGAAATGTGGCAGCTTCGGGAACAAGCTAAGGCAATGGCAGAGGAAGTGGTTCTTCAAGATGTTGTCTACTGCTATCACTAAATCAAAACGAAAAGAGAGGGAAAAATTATGGCGAATATAAGAGAATATAACATGAATGGAACATTAATATTAGGAATTGATCATGGATATGGGAATATCAAAACAGCACACAGGGTATTTCCAACAGCGCTGATCAAGAGTGAGAAAGCACCAACTTTCAGTAAAGATTATTTGGAGTATGATGGATATTTCTACATTATCGGGGAAGGTTATAAGAGCTTTATCGCTGAAAAGCAGTCAGATGATGATAATTATATCCTGACGCTTGCGGCAATCGCAAAAGAACTGAATGCAAGGGAATTAACATCTGCCAGAGTACATCTTGCAGCAGGACTTCCGTTGAAGTGGGTGCAGGCGCAGAGAGAATCCTTCCGCCAATATCTGATGCAGAATAAGATTGTGCAATTTCGTTATAAAGGCAGACAGTACGAGGTTGAGATTGCCGGATGTACGGTCATGCCGCAATGCTATTCTGCGGTGGCGGAAAACTTGAAAGATTTTAAAGGGATGAATTTACTTGCCGACATTGGCAACGGAACAATGAACATCATGTATTTAAACAATGGAAGGGCGATGGAGAGTAAATCATGGACAGAGAAACTCGGTGTTTTCCAGTGCATGCAGCGTATCCGCAATAAGGTGCTGGACGAAACGGGAACAAACCTGATGAACGAGGTCATTGAAAATTATCTGAGGACAGGGGAAACGGATATTGCAGAGCCTTATGCCTCACTCATGAAAGAAGCAGCAGTTTCCTATGTACAGGAGATTTTTCAGAAGCTGAAGGATTATGAATATAATGAAAGCCTTATGCAGCTTCACTTTATGGGCGGCGGCGCAAGAATCGTGGAAGCTGTCGGGGAATATAACCGGGAGAGGACGCATTTTAATCACGATATCTGTGCGACTGCAAAGGGATATGAATATTACTGTTACATGATTTTGCGGCACAGTCAAATACCCAAAAGGCGGGGTATTTGACTCTCGCGGCATTCGCCAAATGCCCATGCAAGCATGGTCGGTTGGCTCATTGCTCGCGGAAATAAAAAGTGCAGATAGAAAGAAGGTGCAGGAATGACAGGAAATATCCGTAACCGCAATGTGCGGTTTTATGAGGAAAAGGAAGCTGACAGACGGGCATGGGAAATACTTCACTCAGAAGCTGTCAGGGCATTTCCCTCGCAGAATGACTTTATCATTCGGGCAGTCAATGATTTTTATGACAGGCATCTGGCAATATCGGATGATCTTTATCTGGAAACAAGGGAAAAAGAGGATGCCTTTGCAGATAGGATCGTGGAAAAGGTGGAACAGAAAGTGCTTGGCAACCTGTCACAGCTTATCGGCATTTACCTTTTGCAGCAGAATATCTTGGCAACAGGAAATGATGCACGAGCGGAAAATTATTTGAAAGAAAATGGGGAGATGCAGGTATTAAGTTCCGGCGGTGGTATTCTGCAAAATGGCGGGGAAGCTGAAACAGAGGAACCGGAGGAGAATGAGTTCCTTGATTTCAGTTTTGGAGGATAGCCGGAATGGGGGTGCCTATATCATTCCCACCACATCGGCGGCAGGTGGAAAAGTGCCTGAATGGGAAAGCGATGTGGGAAAGCCGGACGGAGCGCAGAGCGAGGGGAGGCTTTCGTCTGGAAGCTGCGTTTTTTGCAGCGGACAGACTTATGGGAATGATGTGTCCTGCTTACGGAGCATTTCTACGACAAGGCTACAGAAAATGCGGTGAATGGTATCGAATGGACACAAAGGAGAGAGGGATTGCAGCCAATATTTGAATTGAAATCGTGATATTGAAAATGTAGCCACTACTGCAAATGTCAGTAGCCAATTGAATAAAGGTGGATACAGGAAGTGAGAATTTAGGAGCCATACACGTTGAGAAGAATGTGTCTGGTTCTTTTTTGATGCAAGGTTGTTTTTAGAAGATAGAGAGATCATTATCAGATTGGAGGAAGTTTATGGGAAACAGGACAAGGGATAGAGTAATCTATATCCGAACCGATGAAAAGCTGCAGGCAGAGTTTGAAAAACAAAAAGAAGCCAGCGGATATGGCAGCAATGCAGATTTTATAGATTATCTATTGCGGGTAAGTGAAGGAAAACAGGCAGATGGCGTTACGCTGAAGGATGTGCGTAATTTATTGTCAGAGCTTTCGGCGGAAATCAAAAAACAGGGAGTCAATATCAACCAGATAGCAAAGATACTTAATACTTATGGCAGTATGGATATGAAGCAGCCGCTTGAATATACGGAATACAGATATAAACAAATTGAAAACAGTCTGCTTCGCATATGGGAGAAAATAGCCTGAACAGGAATAAATAAAGGTGTTAGTTTGAAAATGGGTCGATATATAATATCGCCTTCATAATGCCAATAAC